>Ga0187893_10001442_pt1 | contig 56952 bp, 53 predicted proteins | sample MA1701074metaG_FD_139574 | JGI IMG/M metagenome (GOLD analysis project Ga0187893, IMG submission 139574) | White microbial mat communities from a basaltic lava cave in the Kipuka Kanohina Cave System on the Island of Hawaii, USA - MA170107-4 metaG ...
GCCGCAGGCTCGACTTGAATCGCAGGGCCTCGATGACCAACGTACCAGGAGTCCCTTCGCCTGCTGCGAGTCGGTAGTTTAAATCGCCCGCGAAAGCGGACAAAGACTCAGAGACGCACCGGGCACACGAGCGACGGGGGTTCCGGTAGGTAGCCCAGCGTGAGGATGGCGAGGGCGAGAAGAGTGCCCTGAGAGAGTTCACTGGCTTGAATCGCATGGTGTCCGTCTTTGGCCCTGAGAAGGATAGACCTCTGCTCTTGTCCCGGGGTAGCGAAGAGCGCCTTGTCGAACTCGGGCAACCAGCGCGCCAGCTCTTGTTTTAGGCCGTCGAATCTCTCCGGATCTCGATCGCGCAACTGATCCAGGACACCGGCAAGATTCGCGCCGTTCTCCATCAACTCCAGGCCGGGACTCAGCGTGACTCCCGTACAGGGGGCCCGAGGGTCAAGGGCATGATACCTGACCCGTGCTAGGAAGGAGTCTGCGGCAGCTTTGTGCCGAGGATCGGCGCCAGCCTTGCAGGCTTCATGACGTTGAGAGAAACCGGCGCCTGGAACCCAAATGGCACGAGAGACAATCGCATCCAGAGGCGGTTGCCAGTCAATGTTGACCTCCACTGCCTCGTTCGGGGGATAGCCGAAGGACCCAATCTGTTCGACCCTGTACCCGGGCCCGGCCTCGCGGCTCGACTCCGGCCCCGGGTTCGCGGGCGCGCCCCCCCCGAGGCTCGCGGCGGTGGACGCGCGGCCTCCCGCTTCCTAGAATGGCCCCGCCCGTGAGGAACTTCGCCGACCGACTGGCCGACGCCGTCCGGGAGAAGAACTCCCGCGTCGTCGTGGGCCTCGACCCGCGCCTCGAGGCGCTCCCGGAGGCCTTCCGGAAGGGGACCGACCGCGACATCGAGAAGGCGGGAAAGGCCCTCCTCGAGTTCAACGCCGCCCTCATCGAGATCGTGAAGCCGCACGCCGTGGCCGTGAAGCCCCAGATCGCCTTCTACGAGAAGCTCGGGCCCTACGGCGTCGTGGCCTACTTCGCCACCTGCAAGCACGCGCGCGACCAGGGCCTCCTCGTGATCGGCGACGTCAAGCGCGGCGACGTCACCGAGACCGCCAAGGCCTACGCCGAGGCCCACTTCCTCGCCTTCCCCGCCGACGCGATCACCGTCAACCCCTTCTTCGGGACCGACGGGATCGAGCCCTTCGTCCAGACGGCGAAGAAGCAGGGCGGCGGGCTCTTCGTCCTCGTCAAGACCTCGAACCCGCGATCCGGCGAGTTCCAGGACCTCCCCGTCGAGGGAAAACCGCTCTACCTCCACCTCGCCGCCAAGGTCGCCGAGTGGGGGGCCTCCCTCAAGGGCGGAAGCGGCTACTCCGCCGTGGGCGCCGTCGTGGGAGCGACCCACCCGGCCCAGGCGGCCGAGATCCGGGCCGCGCTGCCGGGATGCTTCTTCCTCGTCCCCGGCTACGGCGCCCAGGGCGCCACCGCCGCCGACCTCAAGGCCTGCTTCAACCCCGACGGCCTGGGCGCGGTCGTCAACTCCTCCCGCGGCATCATCACCGCCTGGGAGAAGGAGGCCTACAAGGGGCTCCCCTGGGAGAAGGCCGTCGAGAAGGCCGTCCTCGACATGAAGGCCGACCTCAACCAGGCCCTCGGCCTGAAGGCGTAGCCGGTCCGTGACGTCCGCCGCGCCGGCGCTCCCGCGGGGCCCCTGGCGCCGGATCCCGCGCCCGCTCCGCCGGGCCCTCGTCCTGGCGGGCATCCTCTTCGGCCTCCCCGCCGCCGCGTGGCTCGCGGCCGACGCCCTCGCGGCCTCCCGCCTCTCGGCCGCGCTCGCCTCGGCCCGGGCGGAGGGCCGCGCGACCTCGCTCGCCGAGATGGCCCCGCCTCCGCTCCCGCTCGACCGGAACGCCGCGGCCTCCTTCCGCGCGGCCTTCGACCTCCATCCCGATCCGCGGGGCGAGGATCCCCTCCTCGCGCGGGCCGCGGAGGCCGGATTCCGGGCCGTCTCCGGCGAGGAGGAAAGGCGGCTCGTCCGGATCCTCGAGGGCTCGTCGGAGCTCTTCGCCCGGGTCCGCGAGGGACGCGCCCGGGGCGCCTGCCGCTACGACCGCGACCACGCCCGCCCCTACTCGAGGGACTTTCCCGAGGCCGCGCCGGCGCTCCGGACGGCGGCGCTGCTCAAGCTGAAGACGGAATGGGAGGCCTGCTCGGGACGGCACGCGGAGGCGAGGGAGTCCGTCCGCGACCTCGCGGCCCTCGCGGAGTCCTTCAAGGACGAGCCGATCGCCCTTCCCCAGCTCGTCCGCCTGGCCCTGACGGAAGTCGCCGCGGAGGCCGCCCGCTCGGCCGTCGAGGGCCGCCTGCCCGCCCCGGAGCTTCGCGCGTGGCTCGAGGCCGTCCCGCGGCCGGAGACGCTCGACGGCGCGATTCACCTCGCCCTCCGGGGGGAGTTCGCGCTGGGGGCGCAGCTCGCGGGGCGCCCCCTCGCGGAGGGCACCCGCGCCGTCGATCCCTCCCAGCCCCGGACCGGCTGGCTCGCCGAGACGCGGCTCCTCGGGCCGTATTGGAAGCTCGTGGGCGCCAACCACGTGCGCTTCATGGGGCGCTTCGTCGACGTCGGCGCGGGGCCGTACCCCCCCGCGCGGGCGGAGCTGGAACGGATGGCGGCCGAGCTTCGGGACGCCGGGCGAGCCCGGAACCTCCTCTCCCTCCTCCTCGTCCCCGCCACGGTCGGCCTGCTCGACCGGCAGGCCCGGGCCCAGGCCGCGCTGGCCGTGCTGAGGGAGGGGCTGGCCTGGGAGCTGGAGCGGGCGGAACGGGGGGCCTATCCCTCCCGGCCCGCCGCGCTCGACCCGTTCACGGGACGGCCCCTCGAGTTCGATCCCGCGCAGGGACGCCTCTCGAGCGCGGGCCTCCCCGGGGAAACCTCGCGCGATCGCGGCGGAGAGCTCCTCTCGTGGCGGCTCCGGCATCCCGCCGGGGATTGACAGGGGATTGACCTGGCTCTTGCCCAAGGACCGCCGCCTTTTGCCTAATACCCTCACCCATGCCGTCCCAGACCGGCCTCCTGGCGATCGCCGCCTTCGCCGTCACCGCGGGCCTCGTCCCCCTCGTCGTCCGGGCGGCCCGGCGGACCGGCTTCCTCGACCTTCCCGGCCCGCGCAAGATCCACGCGGAGCCCATGCCCTACGGCGGAGGGCTGGCCCTCGCGGCGGGGATGCTCGTAGCGCTCTGGGGCTCCCTCCTCCTCCCGGGCCCCGAGCCGCGCGCGGTCCCGAGGACGCTCATCGTCTTCACCCTGGGCTCGCTCGTCGTCCTCGCGCTCGGCCTGGTCGACGACCGCCGGAAGCTTTCGGCGGCGTTCAAGCTCGGGGTCGAGACCGTCGTGGCGCTCGGCGTGGCGCTCTCGGGACAGCGCCTCGAGCTCTGGGACACCGGCCCGGTCCTCGGCACGGCGGCGACGGTGCTCTGGATCCTCGCCGTCACGAACGCGTTCAACCTGCTCGACCACATGGACGGCCTCTCGAGCGGCGTGGCGGCCATCTCGGGGCTCGGCTTCCTGGTCGTGGCCCTCCAGACCGGGCAGGAGGCCCTGGCCGGGCCGCTCGTGGCCCTTCTCGGGGCCTGCGCCGGCTTCCTCCTCTTCAATTTCCCGCCCGCCCGCATCTTCCTCGGCGACGCGGGGAGCCTCTTCCTCGGGTTTTGGCTCTCCTGCCTCACCGTCTCGTTCACGTTCCACGAGCGCCGCCAGGACCCCATCGTCACCTACTTCGTCCCCGTGGCCGTCCTCGCGGTCCCCCTCTTCGACACCGCCGTCGTGTCCCTCATCCGCCTGGCCCAGGGACGCCCGCTCTTCGAGGGCGACCGGAACCACCTGGCCCACCGGCTGCTCGCGATGGGCCTGTCCCCGCGCCGGACGGTGCTGGCCGTCTACGCCCTCACGCTCTACGCGTCGCTCTCCGCCGTCCTCCTCTACCAGGTGAGAGGGCCGGCCGGGGCGGCGATCATCCTCGCCCAGCTCCTCCTGACGCTCGGCCTGGTGACGCTCCTCCAGATGACGGGGAAGCCCGGAGGGACGGCCCCGTGACGGACGCCCGGGCGCGCTGGGGCCCCGCCCTGGACCGCGCGGCCGCGTTCCTCGCGGTCTTCGCCTTCCTCCTGCGCCTCTGGACCGGCGGCGCCGGGACGGGAACCGGGCTCTTCCTCGACCTCCTGGTCTGGGTCGCGCTGGCGTTCTGGTTCGGAGGCCGGGCCCTGGCCGGGGGGGCCTCGTGGCGCTTCACGGGCGCCGAGTTCGCGCTCCTCGCCTTCTCGATCGCGGCGCTCGCCTCGGCGCTTCGCTCCGACGGCGGAGCCGCCGCCCTCGAGCAGGCCTTCCGGCTCCTGAGCTTCGGGCTCCTCTTCTGCCTCGCCCTCCAGGCGCTCGGGGCGAGGGAGCTCCTCGAGATCTTCCTCGCGTCCCTCGCCGCGCTCGCCGCCTGGGGCCTCTTCCAGGGCGCCGTGCTCCTCCCCGACGCGCTCCGCCTCGTCCCGCCCGGATCCCTGGGAGAACTGGGCGAGGAGTTCGGGCGCCGCGCCCGGACCGGGGAGATCTTCTCCACGTTCATCGGCCCCAACCAGCTCGCCGGGTTCCTGGCCCTCGTCCTCCCCCCGGCGGCGGGCTTCCTCTGGGACGCGCGGCGCGACGGACGCCGCCGGGCGGCCGCGGGGGCGGGAGGGATCCTGGCGCTCGGAGGCGCGGCCCTCCTCATGACGGGTTCCCTCGGCGGCTGGATCGCGCTCGGGGCGGGAGCCGCCGCGTTCGCGGCCCTCGCCCTCACGCGCGCGCGCGGGCGCCGCCTCGCCCTGGGCGCGGGCGCCGCCCTGGCCGGGGCGGCCGTCCTCCTCGTCCTCCTCAGCCCCCTCCTCGAGACGCTCGCCCGGAAGAGCCACTCGCTCCACGTCCGCCGGGTCTACTGGCAGGCGGCGGGCCGGGTCGCGGCCGAGGCGCCCGTCCTCGGCGTCGGGCCCGACGCCTTCCAGGAGCACTACTTCCGGCTGAAGTCGGACGTGCAACAGGAGACCACCCGCGTCCACAACGACTACCTCCAGGTCCTCGCGGACACCGGGATCCCGGGCCTGGCGGCCTTCGCCGCCTTCCTCGCGCTCGCGCTGCGCAGAGCCCTCGCGGGCGCGGGCGCAAGCGGCGAGACTCCGCCCGCCCCGGCTCCCTGGCTGCTCCCGGCCGCCGCGGCCGCCTCCTTCCTCGCCGCCGTCCTCCTCTCCGGGATCTTCGACCCCCTCCACGCGCTCGGGCTCCTGGCCGTCTGGCTCGCGGCCCGGCTCCTCCTCCGGGCGGGCGGCCCCGGGGGCGAGCCGGTCTTCGCCCGGATCGGGGTCGCGGCGGGCCTGGTCGCGCTCCTCGTCCACATGACGGTCGACTTCGACCTCTACGAGCCCGGCCTCGGCGCCTCGCTCTTCGCGGCGCTCGCGCTCGCGGCCCTCCTGGGCCCCCCGCCGCCGCGCGTCGTCCTCCCCGCGGGGGCCTGCGCGGGGGCCCTCGCGCTCCTCCTGGCCGTCGCCGGGCCGGCCCTCCTCCTCCTCGTCCCCCGGGCCCTCGCGGCCGACCAGGAGCGGGAGGGGGCGCGCCGGGCGCTCGCCCTCCTCGAGCGGTCCCGCGGGCCCGAGCTCGAGACGACCCAGCGGATCTCCGACGCCCTCCGTCTCTCGCGGGCCGCCCAGGAGCACAACCCCGTCGATCCCGAGGCCTTCGTCCTCCACGCGCGCGCGCGCTTCCACGAGTGGGACCTCCTCCGCGGAACCGCCCGCGACGAGCGCGCGCTCGCCGAGATCGAGGGGATCGCCCTCGAATGCATGGAGGTGGCCCAGCGGCTCCGGCCCCGGATGGCGCCCTACGCCGCGGAGCGGGCCCTCCTCCACCGGGAGTTCCGCCGCTTCCACCTCGAGGAGGCCGCCCGGCCGGACCGCCGGACGCTCGCGCTCGCCCGGGCCGGGGAGCATCTCCGGCAGGCCCTCGAGCAGCAGCGCCGGGCCGTCGGACTCTACCCCACGTTCTCCCGCCTCCGCTACGGCCTGGGGAGGCTCCTGGAGCTCTCGGGGGAACCCGGCGCGGCGGCGGAGGAGTATCGCGAGGCCCTCCGGCTCTCGGACCTGGCCGGCCGGGAGCTCGAGGACCTCCGCCGGCTCAAGCTCCGGCCCTTCGAGCGGGCCCGGGCGCTCAAGCGGCTCGACCGCCACGCCGAGGCCCAGGAGGCGGTCCGCGCCTGGCTCTCGTCCACTCCTCCCGACGAGCTCCGGCGGCGCCGCGGCCGCCTCGCGTCCCTCGGCCTCCCGCCGGACGAGGCCGACGAGGTGCTCCGACCCGTGATCGAGGAAGCCATCGACGCTATACTGAGATAGTCGGAAGTTCGAAGTTCGGAGGTGGAAGGAAGGCGCCCCGCCCCCACTCCGACTTCCAGCTTCGAACTCCCAACTTCTCTCATGGCCGACTACGAGCTCGTCGCCGGGATCGAGACGCACGTCCAGCTCAGGACGCGGACGAAGCTCTTCTGCTCCTGCGCCATCCGCTTCGGCGCGCCGCCGAACACGCAGGTCTGCCCCGTCTGCATGGGGCACCCGGGCTCGCTGCCCGTCCTCAACCGCCGGGCCTTCGAGCTGGCCGTCCGCGCGGCGCTCGCCCTCAACTGCTCGATCGCCCCGTTCACGAAGTTCGACCGGAAGAACTACTTCTACCCGGACCTTCCGAAGAACTACCAGATCTCCCAGTACGACCTCCCCTTCTCGAGCGACGGCTGGGTCGAGATCGAGGGCGGAAAGAGGATCGGGCTCATCCGGGCCCACCTCGAGGAGGACGCGGGGAAGCTGATCCACGAGGAGAAGGGCTCCCGCAGCTTCGTCGACCTGAACCGCACCGGCGTCCCCCTCGTCGAGATCGTGACCCGGCCCGACCTCCGCTCCGCGGACGAGGCCTACCGGTACATGACCGCGCTCCGGACGATCCTGGTCTACGCGGGGGTCTCGGACTGCGACATGGAGAAGGGGGAGCTCCGCTGCGACGTCAACCTCTCGGTCCGCCCCCGCGGCCGGGAAGAGCTCGGCACCAAGACCGAGATCAAGAACCTGAACTCCTTCAAGTTCGCCCGGGCGGCCCTCGAGTACGAGTTCGCCCGCCAGGTCCGCGCCCTCGAGTCGGGCGAGCGGATCGTCCAGGAGACGCGCCTCTGGGACGTCGAGAAGGGCGTGACCCGGACCATGCGCTCGAAGGAGGAGGCCCACGACTACCGCTACTTCCCCGAGCCCGACCTCCCCCCCCTCCGGGTGACGGAGGACTGGGTCGCGCGGATCCGCTCGGAGATCCCCGAGCTGCCCGCCGCCAAGCGCGCGCGCTTCCAGAAGGACTACGGGCTGGGCGACTACGACGCCAAGGTGCTGGCCGCGGACCGGGAGATGAGCGACTTCTTCGAGAAGGCGGCCCGGCTCTCCGGGAAGCCCAAGTCCGTCGCCAATTGGCTCGTGAACGAGCTCAACAAGATCCTCAACGAGCGGAAGCTCGAGATGGCCCAGGTCAGGGCCGCGCCGGAGGGCCTGGTCGAGCTGATCGCCCTCGTCGACGCCGGCACCGTGACGGGCGCGAGCGCGAAGGAGGTCTTCGCCGACATGGTCGAGCGCGGGGGCTCGCCGTCGGACCTGGTCCGGGAGAAGGGCCTGGGCAAGGTCTCCGACGCCGCCGCCCTCGAAGCGGCCGCGAGGGCCGCGATCGAGGCGAACCCGAAGGCGGTCGCGGACCTCAAGGCGGGGAAGCCCGCGGCGATCAAGTCGCTGATCGGCGGCGTCATGAAGGCCACGAAGGGCCGGGCCGACCCCAAACTGGCCGAGGAGGCTCTACGAAAGCTGCTCTCCTAGTCCTGGCCCTCGTCTCCGGGCAACCACGGAGGCACGGAGACACGGAGAATCCCCTGATGTTCGTCGCCCCCGGGGGGAACCCCGTCGGCGTTTGTCTCCGCGCCTCCGCGCCTCCGCGGTGGGGTTCCCAGGAGACGGTGGCGGAGCTGATCCGGAAGCTGCACGACGGAGACGAGGCCGCGCAGAAGGAGGCCGGGGACGCCCTGGTCGCCAAGGGGGCGGCCGCGAAGGAGCCCCTCCGGAAGGCGCTCCAGAAGGCGGGCAGCGACCGGCGGGCGCGGTACGAGGAGGTGATCCTCCGGCTCGAGGCGGGGACCGACCTCACCTACGCCACGTTCGGGAAATGCAGCGTCTCGATCCTCGAATCGGGCGTGGCGCAGGAGCTTCCCCCCGGCGGCGCGCCGGCGCAGCGGGTGAAGGTCGTCGTCTCCCTCGACAACCAGGAGAGCTCCGCCGTCACGGTCGCGATGTCCAAGGCCATGCTCCACACGACCAAGGGGAACATGGGGCTCATCGTCAGGACGGCGACCGGGGTGCCCTTCACGAGGCAGGCCGACCCGAACGTCCCCAAAACCTTCGAGTACGGCGCCGTGATCCCTCCCCGCTTCCCCGTGGGGTCGAGCGCCGTCATCTCCATCGAGTTCGAGGCCGGCGGGAAGAAGCAGGCCGTCCGGACCCCGATCTTCACGATCGAAAAGAAGGAATAGCGCCCTCCTCCCGGGATCCGGCCCCCTCCCCCTCTCCGAGATGCGAGATCCGAGATGCTTCCCCCGGCTACTTCTGACCCTCGAACTTCGGGAGCTCGGAGTCGATCCAGGAGCGCTCGACGTCGGCCGTGAACTTGATCTTGTCCAGGAGGAGGCCGGCCTGGACGAGGCCCAGGCCCGCGCGGCCGCCCGCCAGCTCCACGTTGTCGCCCTCGAGCCGGTTCCCGTTCACGACGAGTCGGACCTTGGTGCCGTCGCGGGTGAACGTGGCGGTGGAGGGCGCGCCCGGGGCGGCGGCCAGGTTCTGGGCGCCCTGGGCGACCAGGTTCTGGAGGATGTTCTGGGGCTCGAGGGGGAGCTTGGCGATGAGGTCCTGCGGGCCCAGGCCCGGGAGCGGCAGGTCCACGATGCCCAGGTACCCGGCGGAGGCCTTCTCGCCGTGGAGGACCATGCCGAAGGGGCCGTTGGCCATCCGGAACGAGGCCTCGACGGTGACGTTCCCCCGGAGCGGGACGTTCCAGTACCAGATCCCCTGCCCGGCCACCTGGGCCCCGGAGCCGGCGGGGCCGCGGCCCACGTTCACGTTCCCGTCCCCCACGACGAAGATCCCGAACTCGCGGTCCTCCTTGAACGTGTAGGTCGCCTCGTAGCGGTAGCGGCCCAGCTCGCGGACGTCGGCCGTGGCGAAGAGGTCCTGGAGCGCCTTCCGCGCGGGCGTCCCCCCCCCTCCTCCGCCTCCGCTTCCGCTGCCCGGGACGGCGGCCGAGCCGAACATCCCCTGGACCACGTCGATCCGGCTCTTCCCGAGCGTGGAGACCTTCTCCTTCATGTAGTCGGTGGCCCCGAACTTCTCCACGCACTCGAGGAAGCGCTTCTTGCCGCCCACGGGGTCCTTCTTCTTGTGGAAGAGGTCCCAGGCCTGCTCGAAGAGGGCCTTCGCCTCGAGCTCGGCGGCTTCCGAAAGGACGCCCTCCAGGCGCGGGGCGAACCGCTCCAGGCCCGCCCGGGCCTCGGCCGCAGGCATCTTCTCCCACCACGACTTGGCCGCCCGCAGGTTCTCGGCCCAGATGTTGAGGAGGAAGGCCTTGAGGGGGAAGTTCGGGTCCCCCGAGGCGCCCGCGGCCCTCGAGGCGAGCTTGACGATGTCGTCCTCCGTGAGGCTGATCGCCGGGGCCCCGCGGGGCGAGACGAGCGCGGGGAGCTTCGAGGCCCCTCCCGCGGCCATGGTCAGGGCGAGCGCGAGCGGGTCCCCGGCCTTGCGGGGCGCCGCGTCCGCCGCGAGCGCGTCCCGGAGCACCGGCGAGAAGCCGCTCTTGAACTTCCCGGCGTCGCGGGACACCGCGCGGGCCCCCTCCACGGCCTGCTCGAGGAGGTCCTCGAGGAGGATCGCCGCGCGGAGGTCCACGTAGAGGTCCCGGGCCGTCGGGTTCGGGTACTTCAGGGCGAAAGCCACGCCCTGGTCGGCGAGCGCGAGGACCTTCTTCGAATCCGCGAACGAGGCGGGCCGGGCCGGGTCGAGCCAGGCCCGGAGGAGCGCCACGTCGAAGCCGGGCGCCGGGAACAGCGTCGACTGGAGCGGGAGGTTCTCCGGAGCCAGGCAGATCCACTGGAGCTGCTTGCGGGCGGCGGCGAGGTCGCGCTGCTTGAGGGCCGCCTCGAACCTCGGGCGGAACCCGGACTCGACCGCGGACCGCGCCTTGTTCCCGGCCTCGGCCGCGATCGCGAGCTGCCGGTCGCGGAGGCCCTTGGCCATCCCGTCGAGCGCCGCCGCGGCCGCCGGATTCCCCTGGTGGATCTTCTTGAGCTCCGCGATCCGCTCCTCCGCCTTCTTCTCGGTGGCGGGACTGGGCGCCTGGCCCAGGACTTCGCGGACCTCCTCCTCGAAGAAGAGCGCCCGCTCGCGCTCCACGTCCGGCTTCCGCTCGGGAAGCGAGTCGGCCAGGGCGTCGAGCATCCCGTAGGCCTCGCCGCGCCGGGCGGGCTGCCGGAACGCCTGCTTCGCCGAGGCGAGCCCCGTCCCGAAGGCCTCGAGCATCGCCTGCTGGATCGACTTGACGAGTTCGCCGTGCTCCCGTCCCGCCGCCGTGGCGACCTCCCCCGGCTTGAACCACCGGTAGACGTCCTCGAGCTGCTTGAGCTCGTCGAGGGCCTGGCGGTACCGGCCGGCGTCCGCGTGGCCCTTGGCCCGCTCCCGGATCGGCTTCCAGACCCCGTCCTCGATCCGGCGGTTGACGTCCTCCTGGAAGCGGTCGTGCTCGTTCCGCCAGACCTTGAGCGCCGCGAAGTTCGAGGCCTTCTGGTAGGCGGCGATGCGGTCCTGGATCTGGGCGTACGGGCGGCTGATCCGGTCGGGCCGCTGGCCCTTGGCCAGGTCCCCCTCGACCAGGTCGTGGAAGTGCTTGAGCTCGGCCCGCGCGGCCTCGAGAGGGTCGACCGACTCCGGGCCCGGGCCGGACGACGGGTTCGGGTCCGGCGGAGGGAGGGGACCGCGGTTCGAGGAGGACGACGGGGTGTACGGATCCCCTCCGCCCGAGAGCGCGACGATCCCGATCACGATGGCGGCCACCACGCCCCCGGCCGCGAGGACGGGGACCATGGGGCTCTTCCGTTCCCGGGCGAGCACCCGGGCGGTGCTCGGGGGCCGGGCGCGGAGGACCGGCGGGACGGCGGCGGGCGCGGACCCGGCCCGGGTCGCCGGCGCCGACACGGTCCCGCCCCGGAGGAGGGTCTCGATCTCGGCGATCAGCGCCTCGGGGTCCTGCGGCCGGTCCTCCCGCCGCTTCTGCATCATCTTCATGACGAGGTTGCTGTAGCCCTCGGAGAGCGCGGGGAGGCGCTTCTTGGGGGGCTCGGCCCACTCGGTCACGTGCTTGGTCATGACCACCATCGGGTTGGCGCCCGAGAAGGGGGTCGTCCCCGTGGCCATGTGGTAGAGGGAAGCGCCCAGGGAGTAGATGTCCGAGCGCGTGTCGATCAGCTCCTCGCCGCGCGCCTGCTCGGGGGAGATGTAGTTCGGGGTCCCGAGCGAGAGCCCGTCCATCGTGGCCCCGGCGTCGCCCTTCATCTGCTTGGCGAGGCCGAGGTCGCAGAGCTTGGCGACCTTGTCGGCCGTGATCATGATGTTCTCGGGCTTCACGTCGCGATGGACGATCCCGTGCCGGTGGGCGTGGGAGAGCGCCTTGGCGACCTGGAGGGCGATCTCGAGGCAGCGGCGCTCGGCGAGGCGGCCCTCCCGCCTCATGATCGAGTGGACGGGCACCCCGTCCACGAACTCCATGACGAAGTAGTGGATGCCGCCCGCCTCGCCGACGTCGATCCCGGAGATGATGTTCTCGTGGTTCAGCTTCGCCACCGCGCGCGCCTCCCGGTGGAAGCGCTCGATGAAGCTCCGGTCGTTGGCGTACTGGCCCGTCAGGATCTTGATCGCGACGACCCGGTCCATCGAGACCTGGCGGCCCTTGTAGACGGCCCCCATGGCCCCCTGGCCGATCTTGCCCAGGATCTCGTATCCGGGGATGGCGAGCTTCTGCGCGGCGGCGTTCTGCGTCTGGGTCTGGGCCTTGGCGACCTGGATGGCCTGTTCGGGCGTCAGGTAGCCCTTCTCGATCAGGATCTCGCCCAGCTTCTTGGGCTCGATGCCCAGGCCCCGGAGCTTCGCCTGGATGTCCAGGCACTCCTTGACCTGCTCGAAGGAGCAGATGTTCTCGCGGATCGCGACCTGGCCGAACGTGTAGTCCTGCTTGCTCCCGCTCGAGGACTGCTGGCTCATCGGGGCAACCCCATCAACGATGCAGCTCGGCGCACGAACCCTCCCGCCCGGGCGAACGCGGTCGATCGGAAACCATTATAGCGCGACGACTTGCGGTTTCAACCGCGCTCTCGGGCCCCATCAAACCTTTTCCCTGGAGACAAGCCCCCCCTATACTCTGTTCGCCGAATCGGCTCGAAGGGAGGGATCCGCATGGAAGGTCTGTTCACGCCCGAGGCGCTGGTCAGCCTCCTCACGCTCACGCTCATGGAGGTCGTCCTCGGCATCGACAACATCGTCTTCATCTCGATCCTGACCGCCCGGCTCCCCCGCCGGCAGGAGCCCAAGGCGCGCAACCTTGGCCTGGCGCTCGCCCTCGTCATGCGCCTGGGCCTCCTCTTCGTGATCCAGTGGATCATGGGGCTCGACAAGACGGTGCTCTTCAGCCTCCTCGGCCACGGCTTCACCGGGAAGAAGCTCATCCTCCTGGGGGGCGGCCTCTTCCTGATCGCCAAGTCCACCCACGAGATCTACGCCAAGCTCGAGGGATCCCACGAGGGGAAGGGCTCGGGGGAAGGGACCGCGTCCTTCGGCTCCGTGATCGCCCAGATCGTCGTGCTGGACCTGGTCTTCTCGCTGGACAGCGTCATTACCGCCGTCGGGATGGCCCAGAAGATCCCGATCATGGCCGCGGCCATGGTGATCGCCGTGATCGTGATGCTCATCTTCGCGGGATCCGTGAGCGGCTTCGTGAACCGCCACCCCAGCATGAAGATCCTGGCGCTCAGCTTCCTCCTCCTGATCGGCGTCATGCTGACCGCCGAGGGCCTCGGCCAGCACATCAGCAAGGGCTACATCTACTCCGCCATGGCCTTCTCCCTCCTGGTCGAACTCCTCAACATGCGGTTCCGGAAGAAGCAGGCCCCGGTCCACCTCCATTCCAAGTACGAGGAGGTGAAGGCGTGAGAAAGGAGTCCGGAATCCGGAATCCAGAATCCCGACCCCGGAATCCAGAATCCCGAATCGGGAATCGGGAATCGGGGGGGGTTGCCCCTCCCCCTCTTCCCCCTCCCCTCGGGGGAGGGGGGAATATGGAAGGTCTCCCTCGTCTACCCCGCGGGGGGTGGGGGGGGATCCGTCGGGATCCCGGATTCCGGATTCCGAATTCCGGGTTCCCCGAGGGCCCTCAGGGCCTCGAGGACTTCCTCGTACCGGTAGGGGATCCCGTGCCGCCGGTGGATCTCCTTGAGCCGCCGGTGGTAGCGCTCGTAGAGCGGCCCCATGGCGTCCTGGTAGGCGGGGTCGCAGAAGTAGACCCGGCAGCCCAGCATCCGGTGCTCGCGCACGCCGCAGAGCCCCCCGGACAGGTAGGGGCAGACGCCGTCGGGGACCGAGTCCGGCAACCCTCGGTGGGTCGCCAGGTAGTCGAGCTCGAGGCGCGTGGTCCAAAGCTGGTGACCCGCCTCGCCGAAGCGGCAGCAGCGGCCCGAAAGTTCGCAGCGCGGCCGGAGCCCGGACAGCTCCTCCTCGAGCTCGGCGTAGAGCCCCTCCAGCTCCCGCCAGGCCTCTTCGCATCCCATCGGCTCCCCCGATCGTAACCCGTTCCCGGGCGCGGGTGTATAATTAGCGGATGCCGGGCCCCGCGAAGCTGCTCCTTCCCCTCCTCCTCCTCCTCCTTCCCCCCGGAGACTCGGTCCTCATCACGACCCGCGGAGAGAAGCTGACGGGCAAGGCCTCGCGCGAGGGCGACGCGTGGGTGGTCCAGACCGCCTCGGGCGTCCGGCGCATCCCCGCGGCCGAGGTGGGCGCGGTCTTCGGCGACGTCTCCGAGCCGGTGCGGCAGGCCGACGCCCGGTTCAAGGAGGCCAAGGAGCTCTTCGAGGAGTCCCGCCGGCTTCCCGACGCCGACCCTCTCCGGAACCGGAAGCTCCTGGCGGCGATCGAGCGCGCCCAGTCGGCGGCGGCGGTCTACCGCCTCCTCGAGCCCCACTACCGGGGCGAGGCGTTCGCCTTCCTCGGGAAGAACGTCCAGGTGATGATGCAGTTCATCCGGCTCTGCCGGAGCGACGCGACGAGCGACCTGGCCGGGCCGGCTCCCCCCGCGCTCCCCGGCCCGATCCCCCTCCTCGCGGCGACGTTCGAGCGGACGGTCCCCGAGGAGGCCGCGCGGCCTTGGGTCCACGCGGGAGACCTGGGCCCCGGGCAGGAGGAGCTCGCCCGCGACCTCGAGAATCCCGACGACGCCAGGCGCCTGGACGCGCTCCGGCGCCTCGTCCGTCCGCCCGCCCCGGACCGCCTGCCGGACTTCCTCCGGCTCCTCGAGCGGGAGAAGTCGCCCGGGATCGTGAAGGCCCTCGCCGAGGCGCTCCCGCTGTTCGACGCGGCGGGCTCGCTCAAGTCGCTCGGATGGGCCCGCCGCGAGCCGGACCCGGTGAAGCGCGGAGCCGTCCTCGCGATCGCCCGCTCGTCCTGGGACCGGGCGGGATTCGATTTCGTCGTCGAGTGGTTCGTCGAGTCGCCGCCCGCGACCCACGCGGACCGGGCCGCCTTCGCCTCGGCGTTCCGGCAGTACCGGGCGTTCGCCGTGCCCCAGCTCCGGGAGCTCCTGGTCCGCCACAAGTCCCCGAAGCTCCAGGTCGAGGCGCTCCGGCAGATGGGAGCGCTCGGCGACAAGGCCCTCGCGCCCATGCTGGTCCAGGCCATCCCCGCCTATCCGCGGGACGCCGTCGCCTCGCTCCTCAAGGTCGGGAAGCCCGGTCTCCCGGTGATCATCGAGGGCGCGCGCTCGAACGACCCGGACACGAAGCGGACGTGCATCGCGCTGTGCCGGAAGATCACGGGCGTCCGGCAGATCAACCTCGACCACTTCGAGAAGTGGTACCTCGCCCACCGGAAGGAGGTCCAGGAGGAGGAGGCCGCCCGTCTCGAAGAGGCGGCGAGAGCCGGCTTCGACGTCGGGCCGGAGGAGTTCGCCGCCTACGATCTCCGGCTGGACGCCCTCCTCGACTAGGACGATGACCGAAACCGCTCCTCCCCCCGAGCCCGCCCGCCGCGGCCCCTGGCTCGCCCTGGGGGCGCTCGCGGCCGCCGCCGGCATGGCCGTCGCGATCGTGGTCCTCTTCTCCCCGGAGGATGGCGTTCCTCCCCCGCCGGAGCCGCCGCCCGAGGCCCCGCGGCCGGCGTCCCGCCGCCCCGCGGCCGCGGTCCCGCCTTCCGCGGCGCCGAAGAACGACGCCGCGGCGCAGGCGGCCTTCGCCCGGGCGGAGGCCGTCGAGCGGGCTCGCCCGGGGGATTACGAGGCGGCGATGGCGGCCTGGCGGGAAGTCGCGGCCGGTCATCCCGGGACGCCCTGGGCGAGGAAGGCGGAGGACCGGCGCCGGGCGGCGGGCGAGGCGCTCGCGACGTACCTCGAACGGGAGTTCGAGTCGGCGCGGAAGGGGGCGGCGGCGCTCGCGGCCGCGGGCCACTTCGCCGACGCGGTGGAGGCGATCCGGGCCTACCGGAAGGAGCAGGCCCGGGAGGCGCTCCGGGCCCGGGCGGACGCCGAGATCGCCTCCCTCGAGAACCAGTCGCGGGCGGCGTACAACGAGGCGGTGAGGGACGCCCAGGAACGGGCGAAGGCGGGCCGGTTCGAGGAGGCGTTCTCGCTCCTCGGGCTCCCGGCGGAGGGAGGGATCCCCGAGGTGGCGGCGAGGAGCGCGGCCGGCTTGGCGGAGCTCCGCGCGCTCGCCGCTCAGGCGGCGAGCGCGGAGGAGGCCAGGCGGATCGAGGAGGCCCGCCGGACCCTCCGGGACCGGGTGGCCGGCCGGGTTCTCCCGGCCGTCCGCGCCCGGCGCTACGAGGAGGCGCTCCGCGAGCTCGGCCCCGCGTCCGCCCATCCGGCCGTGGCGGAGGAGCGGGAGGCGATCCTGGCCGCCTCCCGGTTCTGGGAGGCCTTCCTCAAGGCCGCGCGGGACCGGGCGGGCCGCCCCGCCGCCCTCCTCCTGGCCGACGGCCGGCGGGTCTCGGGGAAGCTCGCCGCCGTGGGGGCGGACCGGATCTCGCTCGACGGCCCGGCGGGACCGGTCGAGGCGCCGCTCGGGAAGGTCCGCGCCGACCAGGTCGCGGCGTGGACGATCGGGACGGCCCTCTCGGCGGTCGAGGCGGCGACGCAGCTCCAGGCCGCGCTCTTCTACTTCTGCGAGGGGGACGACGAGGCGGCGCGGATCCACCTGGCCACCGCGCGGGAGCGGGGCGGGGACATCGGGGCGGCGGAGCGCGTCTTCCGCTCCGGCCTGCTCCGCGAGGCCTCCTTCAAGCCCCCGGGGAAGGAATAGCGGCCCGGATCGAGTCGGCGGCGATCCGGACGAGGCGCCTGAGCTCCGCCTCGGAGATCGAGAGCGGGGGCATGAGGACGAGGGTGTCGCCGAGCGGGCGGAGGATCGCCCCCCGCTTCCGGGCCTCGAGGACCGCCCGGTGCCCCAGGCGAAGCTCGGGGGGGTACGGCGTCTTCTTCGAGGGGTCGGCCACGAGCTCGATGCCGGCGATCAGGCCGCAGTGGCGGATCTCGCCCACCGGGTCGATGGCGTAGAGGTCCTGGAGCAGGTTCCCCAGAAGGTGGGTTTTCTTCCGTGTCTTCGCGATCAGCTTCTCCCGCCGGAAGATCTCGAGCGACGCGAGCGCCGCCGCGCAGGCGAGCGGGTTTCCCGTGTAGGTATGGCCGTGGTAGAAGGCGCGGTGGTCCTTGAAGTCGCCGAGGAAGCCCGCGTAGACCTTCTCCGTGGCCAGCGTGGCCGCCAGGGGCAGGCTGCCGCCCGTCAGGCCCTTCGAGACGGCCATGAGGTCCGGCGTGACCCCCTCGTGCTCGCAGGCGAACATCCGCCCGGTGCGGCCGAACCCGGTCATCACCTCGTCGGCGACGAGGAGGACCCCGTGCTTGTCGCAGAGGTGCCGGACTCCGGTCAGGAATCCGCGCGGCTGGGTGATCATCCCTCCCGCCCCCTGGACGAGCGGCTCGATCACCACGGCGGCCACTTCGCGGGCGTGGGTCTTCAGGATGGCCTCGAGGTCCTGGATGCAGTGCTTCCCGCAGTCCTCGAGGTTCGAGGCGCGGTCGCAGCGGTAGGCGTAGGTCGTGGGGGCCTTGATCGTCGGGAAGAAGAGCGGCTTGTAGAGCCCGTGGAAGCGGTCGATCCCCGAGACGGCCATCGCGCCCACGGTGTCCCCGTGGTAGCCGGACTCGAACGTGATGAACTTCCGGCGCGCCGGCTGGCCGTTCTGCTGCCAGAACTGGAAGGCCATCTTGAGGGCGACCTCGACGGCCGTCGATCCGTTGTCCGAGTAGAAGACGCGGGAGAGGCCCTTCGGGGCGAGCTCGACCAGACGCTCCGCCAGCTCGATCGCGGGCGGGTGGGAGAGGCCGAGGAAGCTGGCGTGCGCCAGCCGGTCGAGCTGCCTCTTCATCGCCGCGTTCAGCTCGCGCCGGGCGTGGCCGTGGACGTTGCACCAGAGGCTGGAGACCCCGTCCAGGTAGCGCTTCCCGTCGGCGTCCGTCAGGACCGACCCCTTCCCGGAGACGATCACCGGAAAGTCCTCCTCCATCCAGAGCCTCTGCTGGGTGAAGGGGTGCCAGAGGACCTTGCGGTCCCGGGCGCGCCAGGCGTCAGATTTTCTCGAGGGCATCGAGGAGCGCCTCCACGTGGGCCGGCTCGTGCATCGCGGTCACGGTGATCCGGAGCCGCGCGGTCCCGGGCGCGACCGCGGGGGGCCGGACGGCCGGGACGAGGAACCCGAGCTCCCAGAGCCGCCCGCTCGCGGCGAGCGCCGCCTCGTTGGAGCCCAGGACGACCGACCGGATGGGCGACTCCGCGCCCAGGCGCCGGATGTGCTCCCGGAGCCGCCGGCGCGGCTCGGAGGCCTCGCGGACGAGGCGGAGGGCCTCGATCCCGGCCGCGCAGAGGGCGGGCGGCGGGGCCGTCGTGAAGAGGAAGCTCCGGGCCTTGCTCCGGAGGAGCTCGATCAGCTCGCGCGGCCCGACGACGAAGCCCCCGGCGCTCCCGGCGGCCTTGGCGAGGTTCCCGGTCTGGATCGGGACGTCCGTGGTCCCGCGGCCGTCCGGGCCGAAGACGCCCAGGCCGTGGACGTCGTCGACGACGAGGTCGGCCCCGAGGCCGCGGAGCGCCTCGAGGGGCGCGAGGTCCCCGTCCATGCTGAACACGGTGTCGGTGAGGAGGAACTTGCGCTTCTCGTCGCCCTCGAGCGCCCGCGCGGCGGCGGCGGCGTCCCGGTGGGAGTAGACCTCGACGCGCGCCCGGGAGAGGCGGCAGGCGTCGATCAGGCTCGCATGGTTGAGCTCGTCGGCGGCGATCCGCGTCTCGCGGTCGGCGATCGTCGAGACGAGCCCGAGGTTCGCGGTGAAGCCGGAGGGGAAGAGGAGGGCGGCGGGGGCGCGCTTGAACTCGGCGATCGCCTCCTCGAGCCGGGCGTGCCAGCGGGTCGTTCCCGAGAGCGAGCGGGACGAGCCGCTCCCCCAGGCCTCGACCTTCCGCGCGGCCTCGAGGAGGCGGGGGTCCTGGCCGATCCCGAGGTAGTCGTTCGAGCAGAAGGAGAGGACGTCGCGGCCCTCGACGGTCACGAAGGGCCCGCGGACGCGGTCGATGACGCGGGGGCGGCGGACGAGCCCGTCGCGCTCGAGCGCGGCGAGCTCCGAGCGGATGAAGTCGAGCAGCATCCCCTACGACCCGGAGGGGAAGACGCGGGCGAGGTCGGAGAGGAGGGACTCGTCGGTCAGGTCGCGCCGGAGCGGCGTGACCGAGACGTATCCTCGCCCGACGGCCCAGTCGTCGGTGACCTTGCCGTTCCGGGGGACGCTGCGGGGGGCGGTGCCGCGGAGCCAGAAGTAGGTGCGGCCGCGGGGGTCGGCGCGGCGGTCGAAGCGGTCGTCGTAGGGGGCGAGCTCGGCGACGGTGGCGAGGACGCCGCGGGGCCGCCGGGCGCCCGGGAGGTTGATATTGAAGGCGCTGCGGAGGCCGAGGCGGCCGCGGGCGAGCTTCGCGATCAGCCTGGCCGCGAGCCTGGACTCGGAGCGGAAGTCGTCGTTCTCGGCGAACTTCCGGCTGACGGCGAAGGAGGTGATTCCGAGCTGGGCGGCCTCGAGGGCGGCGGCGACGGTGCCGGAGTAGAGGATGTTCGAGCCGGTGTTGAGGCCGTTGTTGATGCCGCTGACGACGATGTCGGGCCGGCGCCCCATGAGCTCGCTGAGGGCGAGCTTGACGGCGTCGGCCGGGGTCCCGCTCACCCCCCAGCAGTCCCGGGAGAGCCGCTGGGCGACGAGGGGTTCGTGGAGGGTGAGGGCGCTCGAGGCCCCGCTCCGGACGCGGTCGGGGGCGCAGACGAAGACGTCCCCCAGCTTCCGGAGCTCCTGGGCGAAGGTCGTGAGTCCCGGGGCGAGGACGCCGTCGTCGTCGGAGAGCAGGATCCTCACGCGCGCGAGTCTACCAAACGCCGCGCGGGTTGGCTACCGTCGGGGCGGGGCGAGCTCGAGGTCGCCCGCGCCGGTCCGGTCGAGCGCGTCGGGGAGGACCACCGCGTGCGGGGCGGGCTTGCCTTCGCCGGCCGCCCGGCCGAGATCCGCGCACCCGCGCGGGCCGCGAGCGCGAGGTCGCGGGGATCGACTCCGGGATGCAGGATTCCGATGGAGGCTTTCGCCTAGCGGCCGGCACGGGGCCGCCGGCGGCGCAGGAGCGCGAGGAGGCCGAGCGGCGCCAGGACGTCTAGCCCCAGACTCCCGCAGTTCCCCCAGACGCGCTTCGGGGGGGGCGGAACCTCGTCGTCGATGTTCACGGCCGAGACGTCCGCCGCGTTGTAGCCGTTGAAGGCGGGATCCGTGCTCGTGGCCGGGTCGAGGACGATCGTGTACGCGATGTTCCCGTCCCGGACGGGATCGTCCACGCCGGTCACGGTCACCATCTGGGGGTTGCCGAAGTTCCCGGGCGTGAACGTGAGGAGGGCCGTGGAGACGGTCCCCTCGCCCAGGTCGGTCGAGAAGACCGCGATCGTCACGTCGGCCAGGGGCGCGACGTTCAGCACGACCGAGAACTGGGCCGTCCCCGGGCCCGCCTCCGTCGTGGTGATCGAGAGCGGGGTCACGGTCGCCATCGCGTAGCTCACGATCAGCTCGTCGCTCGTGGCGAGCGCGCCGTCGGAGACGGTCAGCCGGAGGACGTAGATCCCCGGCGACGGGAAGGTCGCCGTGGTCGAGGGGCTGTTGGGAGCCGAGAACACGACGCCGGCCGCCGGGGAGGCCGTCCAGGCGTAGGTCAGCGTCCCGCTCGGAAAGCCGTCGTCCGTCGCGACGCCGCTCAGGGACGCCGACTGCCCCAGGTCCAGGCTCTGGTCCGGCCCCGCGTTGACCGCGGGAGGACGGTTGGCCAGCGTCCGGACTTCCGCCTGGGTGAGGACGGCGCCGAAGATCCGGACGTCGTCGAGATCGCCCAGGAAGAAGACCGGGTGTCCCGCCGACCCGAGGGCGTTGGTGATCCGGCCGAGAGTCTGGCAGACGGCGGTCAGGGCGCCGGTCTGGCCCGTGCCGGTCCCGCTGAGGTTTCCGTCGACGTAGACCTGGAGCGCGCCCGTGCCCGCGTTGCGCGTGAAGGCCACGTGGTGCCACTGGCCGTCGTTGATCGGAGCGGCGCTGTAGGCGGTGTTGGGCTGGTCGTTGGCCGGCACGACCTCGGGGTTCACGATGTCGATCGTGGTGCCCGCGGTGACCGCGATGCGGCCGAACTCGTCCACCCAGCCCCAGAAGACGTCGTTCGCGTCCGTGGCGTTGGACGCGATGAGCCCCCCGGCGATGCCGGGCGCCCGGACCGGGATGTTCCCCTGGGCGCGGGTCCGGACCCAGCAGGCGAGGGTGGCGCTCCCCCCGAGGACGGGAGTCAGGCTGGAGGCGAGCGTCACCGAGTCGTCGATCCCGTCGAAGCTCAGTCCGGTGCCGAGGTACCCGAGGATCCAGCCCGGCGGCCCCGTGGTCCCGGCCAGCGTCCCCATGTTCCCGCCCACGAGGTCGGCGGTCGTCCCCCCCGTCCCCTCCTCCAGCGGATAGTAGTTCGTGAGGGAGACCGTGGGGAAGTTCGGAAAGATGAAGGCGATGCCCGACCCCGGGGCGATCGTGTTGAAGGGCACGTCCCGGTCCCGCACGTTGGCGACCGTGAGGGTGTAGGGGGTGCCCGGCGTCATCGCCGTGCGGGTGAGGAACACGGTCCTCAGGTCGCCGCTCAGGACCGCGGCCGAGGCGGTCACGGCGTCGCTGAAGGTGTAGTTGGCGGCGGTCTGGGCGGTGGCCTGGTCGACGGCCTCGCTGAAGACGACGACCACCTGCGTGGCGGTCGGGGTCTGCGCGTTGACGATCGAGGGGCGCAGGATGTCGTTGACGGCGTAGACCACGGTCGTCACCGCGCTGTCGTTGAGGAGGGTTCCCGGCCGCCGGCCGATGGCGCGGACCGTCGTGTCCGCCGCGACCACGAAGGGGCCCGTGTAGAGGGTGGAGGCGCCCGTCGGGACGCTCCCGTCGGTCGTGTACCGGATCTCCGCGAGGTGGGTGTCGCTCACCATCGTGACGGTGACCGAGTCGGAGTAGGTCCCGGCGGCCGGGCTGACCTTCGGGGGCGCCACGTCCGGGTAGAGGGCGGCCTGCGGGACGACGACGTACCCGCCCGCGCCGGGCACCAGCCACTGGAGGCTGATGAGCGCGTTTCCGGGGTTCTGGAAATAGTCCACGCGGAGCCCGTACCGCTGCCCGGCCGCCAGGTTGATCGGCAGCGAAATGGCGCTGGTCGGCGCCTGGTCCCGCCAGCGGTCCAGGATGAGGAGCCCGTCCACCCAGACGCGCACGCCGTCGTCCGAGTTGTGATTGAACGTGTAGCTGCCCGTCGCGGGAGCCTCGATCAGGCCGCTCCAGCGGGCCGACCACGTCTGGACGTCGGTGATGCCGGGGGGGGCCGCGTCCGGCGTGAAGGGAGTGGGGACGTTCCCCCAGTTGAAGTTGATCGTGGGGTCGACGCGCTGGCCGTCCCTCGGCGCCGCCGTGGGCACGAAGTCGATGTTGTCGAAGTACTCGGCGTAGGCGCCGGTGCCCTGCGCCTCGGCGGGCCGGGCGGCCGCGGCCATCGCGCCTGCGGCGAGGAGAGCCGCGAGGAGCCCCTTCGCCCGGCCGACGCCTGTCGCCATCCGCATGACTCGTTCCCTCGGCTCGACCCGCTCCCCGCCGGACGGGGGAATTCTAAGTTTTCCGCGCCCCGGATGCAACGAATCGAGGTTCGCAATTCCCTTTACAAGGGCCGACCCCTTTTACTTTACTCAGGGCGTCCACCAGGGGGCGGGAGGATCCTCGACGGGAGATGACCGCGTGACGCCGTTCGTCGTCCTGCTTCTGGCCTCCGCGCCGCCCCCCTCCGCCCCGGACGCGCTCGAGCTTCCGACCGAGATGTCGCTTTCGGAGACGGCCGCCGGACCGCGCGAGGACGCCCTCTTTCCGTTTCCCGACCCGCAGGTCCGGCGCGCGCCGGTCTCCTCGAACCGGGTGGAGATGAACCTCTTCCTCGGGGCCGTCGTCTTCGACGGCGATTTCGAGAGCGACCCCTTCGCGTCCGGCGGCCTGATGCTCCGGGTCCCCACGCCGTTCCTCCCGACCGGCCGCTTCGCCCTCTTCGGCGAGTTCTTCGTCTCCAAGATGGAACGCGACCTGGATCCGTTCTTCGAAGACACCGAGGGCGTCGTCCTCGGCGGCGCCCTCGGGCTGGACTTCTCGCTCTACCGGAGCGAGGAGTGGTTCCTCCTCGCCCAAGCCGGCGGCGTCTACATCACCTTCGGGGACATCGTCGAGACCGACGACGGGTTCGGCGTCCTCGTGGGCGCCATGGCGGGCCTCCACCCCATCCGGCGCGACACGCGTTACGCCCTCACGATCAACCCGCAATGGGCGTTCGACGGGGACAACTGGCTCCTCCTGATCCACGCCGGCCTGACCCTCCGCTTTTGAGCCGTCCGGACGGGGCGGTTCCGGACCGCTCCGACCTTCACCCGCCGACGAAACCCGCATCGCACGGGACGGGAGGGGCGGCCCGGCCTGACGCGCTCAGGCCCGGACGTCGAGGGACGTCCCCCGGCCCTCCGGGTCGGGCGGGGGGATGGAGGCGGGCTTGCCCTGAGCGAGGCCGCCGGGGGCGGCCGAGTCGAAGGGGCCCTTCGCGGGGCGCTCGAAGGAGCGGGCGCCGCGGCGGTCGCCCTGGAGGGTCGAGCCCTCGACTTCCTTGGGCTCCTCCACCGCGCCCGAGAGCCGCTGGGCGGCGCGGGCCTGGGTCTCCGCCGCCGCGGCATCCGCGGCCGCGCGGGCCTGGGCCTCCTGCGCGGCCCGGAGCGCCTGGGCCTGCTCGGTGCCCTGGAGCCCGTACGCGGGGTGCTGTCCTTCAAGGGGCATCGGCCCAGCATTTCGCATCTCGCATCCCGCATCTCGGAGCATCGCTCCCCCCGTCCCCCTCCCCACCGGGGAGGGGGCTGGGGGTGGGGGATCCTCCGAGATGCGAAATGCGAAACGCTAGATGCCTCTCCTCCTCACGCGATCTCCGCCTGCCGGTGCTTGAGGAACGCCTGGAGCCGCAGGATCAGCTTCGCGTGGAGCTGGCAGACCCGGGACTCCGAGAGCTCCAGGACGGTCCCGATCTCCTTCAGCGTCAGGTCCTCGAAGTAGTACATCACGAGGATGTTCCGCTCCTTCGTCGAGAGCTTCTTCTTGCAGAACTCCACCAGGTCCTTCCGCGAGCTGGCCGGGACGGGGCCCTCGATCTTGGCGTCCTCCATGATGTCGACGCCGAGCTGGTTCGGGTCCTTGTCCAGGGCCCGCCGCTGGAGCGTCACGACCGACGCCCCGCTCAGCTCCCGGTAGAGCGCGTCCAGCTGGTCGATGGAGATCCGGAGCTCCCGGGCGAGCTCCACGTCCGTGGGCTGCCGGCCGTTCTCCTTCTCGAGCCTCGTGTAGGCCGCCTCGAGCTTGTTCGCCCGCGCGCGCGTCAGGCGCGGCACCCAGTCCATGTGCCGCAGCTCGTCCAGCATCGCCCCCCGGATCCGACCCACGCAGTAGGTCTCGAACTTCACCCCCCGCGCCAGGTCGAACTTCTCGACCGCGTCGAAGAGCCCGAAGACCCCCGCGCTCACCAGGTCCTCGACCTGGACGTTGTGCGGGAGCCGCTCGATCATCTTCTCCGCCACGTAGCGCACGATCGGGAGATACTCCTCCGAGAGGACGTTCTTGATCGCCGGGTCCCGCGTGCGCGCGAACTCGCTCCAGAGCTTCGCCAGCTCCTCCTTCGGCCGCTTCGTGATGCTCGCCATGGCTTTCTTCCCCCTCGTTCCTATCGCGTTTCCGATCTCTCTCCAGGCCCCTCGACCCCTCAGGCCGACGCCGGGGGCCCCGATCCTCCGGCCGGCGGGGGCCCCTGGCCCGCCGGCGGACCCTGGGACGGCGGGCCCTCCGCCGCCTCCCGCGCGACCGCCCTTCCCGCCGGCCCCACCAGCCAGCGCCCCGCGAGGTACCCGAGCAGCATCGCGGCCAGGGCCCGCCACGCGCAGTCGGCGAACCCGAGCCCGCGCGCGAGGCCCGCGACCGAGACCGCGGCGAAGGCCGCCAGCCCGAGGATCCCGCCCGTCACGCGCTCCACCCCCTAGCTCCCCGCGATCGCCGAGAGGAGCCGCCGCACGAACGACGGCCGCTCCGACGCGGGCATCCGCCCGGTCCCGCGCACGAGGCGCTCCGCGATCGACCTCACGCAGCGGCTCGCCATGCACCCGGGGTGGGCGAGCAGGAACGGCCGCCTCGCGCGGACCGCCTGCGGGACCCGCGGGTCCGAGACGATGTAGCCGAGCTTCTCCACGTACGCGTTCAGGAGCTTGTTCGCCGTCACGACGATCCCGTTCGCGAAGCGGTCCGCCTCCTCCCGGCCCGCGCACTGGTTGAGGAGGACGAAGAGGTCCCCGTGGTCCTGCTCCCGGCTGATCATCTTGATCACCGCGTAGGCGTCGACGATCGCCGTGGGCTCGGGCATCGTGACGACGACGACCTCGTCGGCCGCGGCCAGGAAGGCCGTCGTGTTCCTCGAGATCCCCGCCCCCGTGTCGAAGAGGATGTAGTCGGCCTCCCGGTGCAGCGCTTCGAAGCTCGAGAGGAGCGACGCGCGCTCCACGTCCGAGAGGTTCGCGAGGCGCTCCACCCCGCTCGCCCCGGGCACGAGACGGATCCCCCCCATCGCGGGGATCGAGACCTCCTCGATCGCCTTCCGGCCGACCAGGACCTGCGAGAGGTTGTAGCGGGGGGTGACGTCGAGCAGGATGTCGGCGTTCGCCAGCCCGAGGTCGAGGTCCACGAGGACCACGCGCTTGCCGAGCTGGGCGATGGCGATCGCGAGATTGACCGAGACGTTCGTCTTCCCCACGCCGCCCTTCCCGCTCGTCACGGCCACGACGCGCGCGTGCCGGGGACGGACCTGGCCCATGAGGCGGAGCCCCTCCGCCTGGTCGCGGCCCGGGAGGGCCCCCTCCGCACCGGGCACGATGTTCCCGAAGTTCCGCTTCTCGACGGCGTTCACAGCGCCTCCTCCCCGAGGATGAGCCCCGCCAGCCGCTCGCTGTCGGCCACCTCGATGTCGCGCGGGATCTCCTGGCCGGTGGTCACGAAGGAGAGCTCCGCCTGCACCCGCGAGAGGACGTCGAGGACCACCCCGAGCTTGAGCGCCTCGTCGAGCTTCGTCACCACCAGCCGGTCGTAGCCGCACGGGAGGAAGCGCTCCGCCACGTCCACGACCGTCTCCGGCTGCGTGGTCATCGAGACCACGAGGTGCGTCTCGTCGGGCTTCGCGGCGGCCAGGACCTCCTTGAGCTCGTCCAGGCGCTTCGCGTTGCGCTGGCTCCGGCCGGCGGTGTCCACGAGGACCAGGTCGCGGTTGGAGAACTCCTCCAGCGCGCGGCCGAGTTCCTCGGGCCGCGGGCAGACCCGGATGGGCACGCCCACCAGCTGGGCGACCCGGCGGATCTGCTCGGTCGCGGCGATCCGGTAGGTGTCGTTCGTGATCACGGCCACCTCGCGCCCCTGGTGGGCGTAGATCGAGATCAGCTTCGCGATCGTCGTGGTCTTCCCGACGCCGGTCGGCCCGATGAAGGCCACCCTCGTGCAGCGGCCGGCCCGGAGCGCGATCCCGTCGGTGCAGCGGATCGACTCCTTGACGAGGCCCCGCACCGCGCGCCGGATCCGCGGCCGGTCGCGGAGCTGGTCGGCGGGGAGCCGCGAGCGGAGCTCGGCCGCGAGCTTCCGGGAAAGCGCCTCCGAGATCCGCGAGGAGGCCAGCGCCGCGAACTCCTCGGCCAGCTCCGCCGGGCCCTCGACGCCCCCCCGGGAGGCCACCATCGCCTGGGTCTCCGAGACCAGCTTCTTGATCTCCAGGATCTCCCGGCGCAGGGCCTCGGGGGGCGCCGCGGGCCGGGCGGCCGCCCGTTCGCCGTAGTCCTTCACGATCCGGAACCCGCTCCCGGCCACGACCTCGATGCGGCGGCGGCGGACCAGGCCCAGGAGCGAGGGCCGGGTCACGAACGCCGAGTGCAGGATGACGGCGTCCGGGCCCAGGTCCTCCCGGATCCTCCGGAGGACCGCCCCCTCGTCCGTCCCGGTGTAGCGCCTGATCTGCATCGCCCTAGTCCGCCGCCACCATGCCCAGGGACTCCACCTTCACGTCGCGCAGGATCTCGTTGTAGGAGAGCACCGAGATGCCCGGCTGGATCGTCTCGGCGATCCGGCTCAGCTCCGCCCGCAGCGGCGGGGAGCAGAGGATCACCGGCGCGTGGCCCGCCGCCGCGAGCTTGGTCAGCTCGCGCCCGATCCGCTCGGCGATCCGGCCCGCCAGCGCCGGAGGAAGCGCGCCCGCCCGGACCAGGTCCTCGAGCTTCGGGTCGAGCGTGACCGCGTAGAGCCGGCCGTCCGCCTCCACGTGCCGGAGGCAGATCGTCCGCGCCAGCGCGGCGCGCACCATCTCCGTCAGGACCTCCGGGTCCCGGCTCCGCGCCGCGGTGTCCCCGAGCGACTCGAGGATCGTCCCCAGGTCGCGGATCGAGACCCCTTCCCGGAGCAGGTTCTGGAGGACCTTCTGGACCTCGCCGGGCTTGAGGACGCCCGGGACCAGCTCCTCGACGGCCGCGGGCCGCGTCTCCTTGAGCGCCTGGAGGAGGCGCTGGACGTCGTCGCGCGTCAGGAGCTCGTGGGCGTGCCTCCGGATCGACTCGGCCAGGTGCGTCTCGAGCACGGAGGCGGGCGAGGCGACCTTGAGGCCGAATTCCTCGGCTTCGGCCCGCCGGGACGGATCGATCCACCGGGCGGGGAGGCCGAAGGCGGGCTCCTTCGTCTCCTCCCCCTCGACGGTCCCGCGCGCGCCGCCCGCGTCCATCGCGAGAAGGCGGTCCGGCCGGAGGATCCCCGTCGCCACCGCCGCCCCGCGGACCTTGATCACGTAGGCGGTCGGGCGCAGGCCGGGGTTGTCCAGGATCCGGACGGGCGGGACGAGGAGGCCGAGCTCGACGGCGAGCTGGCGCCGGATCCGGGAGACGGCCTCGAGGATCCCGCCCCCGCCGGCCTGCGCGGCCGTAGCCCCGCCCGCTCCGGCGGGGCGGAGGCCCGCGGGCTCGACCAGGCGGACGAGGCCGACGCCCAGCTCCAGCTCCAGGGGGTCGACCGCGAGGAGCTTCTCGACCTTCTCGGGGGCCCGGGGCGCCGCGGCCTCCTCCGCCGCCCGCGCGCGCTCCCGCTCCCGGGACGCGACGCCGCCCATCCGGGCGGCGAGCGCGAGGAGGAGGCCCACCGCGGCGAGCGGGAGGACCGGGAGCCCGCTCCCGAGGAGGAGGGCGGTGGCCAGGAGGAGCCCCACGAAGGCCGCGCCCACCCAGAGGACCTTGCGGTCGGCGAAGAGCTGGCCCACGGCCTCCCGTCCCAGGTCCTGCTGCGAGGAGGCGCGCGTCACGAGGAGGCCCGCCGCGAGCGAGGTGACGAGCGCCGGGACCTGCGAGACCAGGCCGTCGCCGATCGTGAGGATCGTGAAGGTGTGGAGGGCCTCGCCGGGCGGCATTCCGAAGCGGAGCCATCCGATCGCGAAGCCCGCCGCGATGTTCACCAGCGTGATCGCGATCCCCGCGACCGCGTCGCCGCGGACGAACTTCGAGGCGCCGTCCATGGCCCCGTAGAACTCCCCCTCCCGGGCGATCTCCGAGCGGCGGCGGCGGGCCTCGTCGGCCGTGATGATCCCCTGCCCGAGGTCGGAGTCGATCGCGAGCTGCTTGCCCGGCATGGCGTCCAGGGTGAAGCGCGCGGCCACTTCCGAGATCCGGCCGGAGCCCTTGGTGATGACCACGAAGTTGACGAGGACGAGGATCGCGAAGATGACGAACCCGATCAGGGGCTCCGCGGCCGCCACGAAGTCGCCGAAGGCCTGGATCACCTTGCCCGCCGCCCCCGTCCCCGCCTGGGCCGCGTTCGAGAGGATCTGCCGCGTCGTGGCCACGTTCACCGCGAGGCGGAACGCGGTGGTGACGAGGAGGAGCGAGGGGAAGACCGAGAAGCGGACCGGCTCCTTCACGTAGACGACCGTGAGGAGGACGAGGACCGAGACCGTCATCGAGACCACGAGGAGGAGGTCCAGGACGGACGGCGGGAGCGGCACGAAGATCGTGACGAGGATCGCCAGGACCGCTGCCACGAAGGCCAGGTCCCGGTTCCGCCGGATCCAGTCCGCCCACCGGGGCATGTCCGCGTCTCCCTCCTACGCCGCCTGCTTCGACCGGTAGACCCAGGCGAGCACGTCCGCCACCGCGGCGTAGTGCTCGGGGGGCACGGGGCCGCCCACGCCCGTCGACCGGTAGAGCGCCCGGGCGAGCTCCGTCCGCTCGACCACGGGGACGCCGTTCGCCCGGGCGGCCTCGTGGATGCGCTCGGCCAGGAGCCGTCGGCCCTTGGCGGCGACCACCGGGGCGGCCATCCGCTCCGGGTCGTACTCCACCGCGACGGCCAGGTCCGTCGGGTTCGTGATCACGACGGTGGCGCGGGCGACGCCCTCCACCATCCGGCCCAGCGCGATCTGCCGCTGGACCGCGCGCCGGCGCTCCTTGATCGCGGGATCCCCCTCGTATCTCCGGAGCTCCTCCCGGAGCTCGGCCCGGCTCATCCGCAGGTCCCGCTCGTGCTGCCAGCGCTGGTAGCCGTAGTCGACGAGGCCGAGGGCCAGGAGGACGAGCGCCGTCCGGAGGGCGAGCGCGGAGACCGCCCCGCCGGCCAGGCCCAGCCCTTCCTCGAGCGGGAGGAGGGCCGCCTCCGCCAGGCGGGCCCGCTCGCCCCAGATCGTGAAGCCGGCCACCGCCCCCACGGCCGCGAGCTTGAGGAGGCCTCCCAGGAGGCGGGCGAGCGAGCGGGCGGAGAACATCCGGCCGAGGCCCCGGAGGGGGTCGAGCCGCGCGGGGTCCGGGGCGAGGGGGGCGCCCGCGAAGAGGAGGCCGACCTGGAGAAGCCCCGCGGCGGCCGCCGCCGAGACCACGAAGAGGGCGATCGGGAGGAAGGCCAGGGCGACCGAGGACACGGACGCTCCGTAGTGGAGAAGGAGGTTGTCCGCCTCGCCGTCCGCGGCCGCGAGGTTCCCGAGGGTCCCCGAGACGGCGCCCGCCAGGCCGCCGCCCAGGCCGCTCCCGAAGAGCCCGATCGCCGCGACCGCCGCGCAGAGGACGGCCGCGGAGGAGAGGTCGGCGCTCCGGGCCGCCTGGCCGCGGCGCCGCGCCTCCTCGCGCTTCCGCGGGGTCGCGGGTTCCGTCCGCTCTCCGAAGCTCTCTTCCGCCATGGCCTATCCGCCCAGGGCCCCCACGAGCCGGAACACCGAATCCGCGTTCCGGCCGAGGCCGGACTCGAACACCGTCCTGAAGAGGCCCACGCCGACCGCCACGACGAGGAGTCCGACGCCGAGCCGCACCGGAAAGCTGAACGTGAAGAGGTTCATCTCGGGCACCGCGCGCGCCATGAAGGCGAGGGCGATCGTGACCAGGAAGAGCGTGACGAGCGCGGGCGCCGCGATCTGGACCGCCGTCCGGAAGAGGTCGAGCGCCATCCCGTCCGCCACCGGGCCCAGAACCCCCGCCGGCCGGGCGCCCGCGAGCGGGACGGCGCGGAAGCTGTCGCCGACGGCGGAGATCAGGAGGTGGTGGCCGTTCAGGAGGAGGTAGACGGCGGTCGCGAGCAGCAGCTTGAACTGCCCGATCACGGAGACGGGCGCGTCGGCGAAGGGGTCGAGGAGGTTCGACTGGAGGATCCCGAGCTCCTGGTCGATCAGGTGGCCCCCGAGCTGGACGGCCGCGAAGAGGAGGAAGGCGGCGAAGCCGATCAGGAGGCCGACCCCGAGCTCGGCGGCCGCGGCCAGCCCGAGGGAGGCGAGCGAGGGCTCCGGCCCGAGCGGCGCCGCGCCCCGGACGATCGGGAAGAAGACGAGGGCGAGGAAGACCGAGAGGAGGACCCGCGTCATGGCCGGGGCGGCGGAGCTCCCGAGCACCGGCGCCACGAGCGCCACGCCCGTCACGCGGAAGAGGACGAGCACCAGGACCGGGAGGTCCGCGGGCCGGAGGTCCAGGAATCCGTCCATGGCCGTCACTTGAACCAGGTCCCCATGCCCCGGACGAGGGCCTCGGTGTACTCGACCAGGCTCGAGAGGAGCCAGGGCATGGCGACGAAGAGCACCGCCGCGATCGCGAACATCTTCGGGACCTGGTTCAGGGTCTGCTCCTGCACCTGCGTCGCGGCCTGGAGGACGGCGATCACGGCCCCCACGACGAGGCCCGCCAGCAGGATGGGGAGCGAGAGCTTCGCGGCCAGGAGGAGGGCCTCCCGCCCGAGGTCGACGGCCAGGTCGAGCTGCGCGCTATCCATGGAAGCTCTGGACCAGGGAGCCCACGACCAGATGCCACCCGTCCACGAGGACGAAGAGCAGGAGCTTGAAGGGGAGCGAGACGAAGAAGGGCGGCAGCACCATCATGCCCATCGAGAGGAGGGCCGCCGAGACGACGAGGTCGATCACGAGGAACGGGAGGAAGAGGGCGAAGCCCATGATGAAGGCGCGGCGGAGCTCGCCGATGACGAAGGCGGGGACGAGGACCTCGGTCGGGACGTCGCGCTCCTCCCAGCCTCCCGGCCGGACGGGCTGCTTCGTGACCTCCATGAAGAGCGCCACGTCCTTCGCCCGGACCTGTCGGAACATGAAGGCCCGGAGGTGGGCGGCGCCCCGCTCGAAGGCCTGGTCCTGGGTGATGCGCCGGGCCGGGACGGGGCTCGTGTAGGGGTCGATCGCGTCGCGCTTGATGGCCTGGAAGGTCGGGGCCATGACCATGAACGTGAGGATGAGGGCCAGGCCGGTGACGACCTGGTTCGGGGGCGAGTCCTGGGTGCCCACGGCGCGGCGGACGAACGAGAGGACGATCACGATGCGCGTGAACGACGTCACCATGACGAGGAGGGCGGGGGCGAGCGAGAGGACGGTCAGGAGGAAGACGATCTCGAGGGTGGTCGAGAGGTTCTCGGGCTTCTGCGCGTCCCGGACCTGCCGGAGGAGGTCGGCACCGGGGGCCGAGCCGGCCTTCTCCTGCGCGAGGGCGGCGCCCGTCGCCAGGACGAGGGCGGCCGCCGCCAGTCCCACTCTCTTCGCCACGCCTTTCTTCCCCCCGTGCCAGGAATCCAGCCTGGCTGCTTTGCTGGCAGGAAAGCAGCCAGGCTGGTTTGCTGGCGCCGCTCAGGCCTTCCAGGCGCGGACGGTACGGCCGATCTCGGCCAGCTCCTCGGATATCGAGGCGTAGACTCCCTCGGGCGCCGGCCGCTCCTCGGCGCGGATCCCTTCCCGGAGCGTCTCCCGGAACGACTCGCGGAACGTCCCTTCCGCCCGCCCGGGCAGGTCGGCCCGGAGCCGGGCCAGCTCGTCCGGCTCGCTGAACTCTCCGAGCGTGCCCAGACGGTCGCGGCTGGCGCCGAGGAGAAGGATGCGGGGGCCGACCTCGACCAGGAAGAGGTCGTGCCGCCCTCCCAGGGCCTTGCGGGCGAGGAGGCGGATGGGGCCGGACCCGGAGAAGAAGCGGGAGTTCCGGGCGAACCGCTTGAAGAGGACGAACGCGGCCAGGAGAAGGGCCACCACGGCCGCCGACCCCAGGGCGAAGGCTCCGAGGCCGGGGCCGGGTTCGGGGCGGTCCGTGATCTTCCGCGAGACGGCCGGATCCTCGACCGGCACGATGCGCCGGGGAAGCGGCTCGGCGGGCGGGGGCTCGGGCTCGGGCGCGACGGCCTGGAGGGGGACCGGCTCGGACTCGTCGACCGGGGGATCCTGGAGCGCGGCGAGCGCGACGGCGAGCGCGAGCGCGGCCATTCTTCCCCCTCTCGGCCGGGACCCTTCCCGGACCGTCAAAATTATAACTTGTAATTTATAACAGACAAGCCCTCCTCGAAAAATTGTTCGGAACCCGAACGGTGCCCCGCTTGACGAGGCGCCGCGCCCCGGACAGACTGGCCGCGATGGCCGGACGCCTGATCCTCGTCGACGACCGCGACCGCGAGATCGGAACGTGCACGCGCCGCCAGGGACACGAGGGGCGGGGGCGCCGACACCGCGCCTACCTCGTCCTGATCCTGGACCCGGACGGAAGGCTTCTCCTGGCCCGGCGGCACCCGTCGAAATGGCTCTGGCCGGGCTGCTGGGACGGGACGGTGGCGGGGCACGTGGAGCCGGGCGAGACCTACGCCTCGGCCGCGCGACGGCGCGTCCGGGAGGAGCTGGGCGTGCGCCCGCGCCTCCGGCGCCTGGACGCGTTCGCCTACACCGCGCGCTACCGGAAGGACTCCGAGAACGAGATCTGCGCCGTCTTCGCGGGCCGCGCCTCGCGCGTCCGCCCCGACCCGCGCGAGATCGACGCATGGGCCTTCGTCCGCTCCCCCCGGGGCCGGCTCACCCCCTGGCTCCGGATCGCGCTCCGGCGCGGCGCCCTGGAGACGGCCCGGACGGGACGGCCGAAGCGGCGCGCGGCGCCCCGCTAGTTCCGCCGGCGGCGCTCCTGGAGCACGTCGCGCAGGATCTGCGAGGTGGTCTCCGGATCGGGATGCCCTTCCTTGCGGAGGCGCTTGGAGAACTCGTTCACGATGTCGACGGTCTCCTCGTGCGTGATCCGGGTCCCCCCGTGCACGAGGAAGTCCTCGCCCTTCGTCACGCGCTCCTGGCCGTCGCTCCGGAAGTCCCTCCCGAGGATGAAATGTCGGCGGCGCTTCTTCTTCGGAGGCACGCCCTATCTTATCCGGGTTTCCGCGGCGCGCGAGGACTTTGTCGGAGAACGCTTCAAGACCGCCTGCTTCCCGGGGCCTGGCCCCGGATCGTGGTGACCTGCTCCTTCACCGAGCCGCGGGAGCGGATGAGGGAGAGCCCCATCACCTCGAGCGGCCCGCTCGGCGCCACGTACGCCACCGAGGCCGAGATCTCCACCGGGGCCCGGCCCGGCGCGGGAAGCACCACGACGAACTCCCGCCCCAGGGCGTTGAGACGCGAGTAGTCGTACCAGAAGTGCTTCGGATGCACCGAGTGGGCGATGTACGCCCAGGGCGCCGGCCACGCGGGCCGCGTGTACTCCACCCTCATCCCCTCGTCCGTCACGTCCAGCACCATCAGCTCCGTGACGGGGAGCGGCTTGGAGAGGAAACGGTCGGCGATCGAGCAGATGAAGTTGCCGTTCTCCCGCGCCGCCTTCCTCCGCTCCCCGAGCACGGCCGGCCGGAGCCGGACCGACTTCCCGAGCGCCGCGAGCGCTCCCCGCACCGATTCGAGGAGGCGGTCGCGCCGGACCGGCGCCGGCACGCTCCCGTTGGCCCCCGCCCCGAGGGCCTTGTACACCTCCCCCCCCTTCCCTTCCCCCGCCGCGGCGAGCACGGCCGTCTGGAAGAGCGGGAACGACTTCCGGAGCTCTCCGGCCACGAAGGCGGCGTCGGCAAGATCCACGAGGAGGACGTCCGCCTTCGACTCCCGGACCTCCGCGACGGCCCGCCCCGGCGCGACCTCCGCAGCCTCGTGTCCCTCCGCCAGGAGCGTGTTGACCACGACCGTCCGCTGGAAGTCCTCCCGGAGCGCCACCCGCACCTTCGCCCTCGGGACGAGCGGGAAGCGGACCCGGTCCTCCCTCCCCGCCGTCACCTGGGTCACCCGGGTGTCGGGCCGCTTCGCCCGCGCCTCCTTCGCCGGGACCCCGGCGAGGTACAGGCGGGCCTGCTCCCGGGCGGCGTCCAGGAACCGCTTCCGGATCGCCACGACTTGCGGAGGATACGGGGCCAGCGCCGCGATCGCGCGGGAATCGACGGCGCCTCCGGCCGGGAGGATCACGGCCCCCGTGGGGTCGCGGAGCTCGACGAAGATCCGGTCTCCCGCCTCGAGCGCATGGGTGCTCACCCGCTCGACCTCGAGCGCCTGCGTCGCCGCCGCCTCCATCTCCCCCGGTTCGAGGAGATGGAGCCGCTTCATCCCCAGGTCCTGCATGAGCTGGAGCTGGGCGGGCGCGATCGGGTCGCCCGGCACGTGGAGCCGCACGCCCGAATCGTGCAGGACCCGGGTCTCGGCGATCACGGCCCCCAGGCGGATCAGCTCGGAGCGCAGCCAGTCGACGGTGATTTCCTTCATCCGGTTCCCAAGCGGAGGCGGAGCGATCCCATCGCCTGTTCAATATCGGCCGGAGCGCGCCGATCCTTGATCGGGCGGAAGGACGGCCGTAGGATGGCACGCATGAGCCCCACCCTCCTTCTCCTCCTCGCGGCCGCCGCCCCGCAGGCGGCCCCGGAGCTCCGGGACATCCGCCAGCTCAGCTCCGGAGGCACCCACGCCGAGGCGTACTGGGGGCCCGACGGGAAGCGCATCGTCCTCATGGGCGAGCGGCCCGGCGACCCCGCCGACCAGATCTACGAGCTGGAGGTCGCCAGCGGGGCGCTGACCCGCGTTTCGACCGGGAAGGGAAAGGCCACCTGAGGGTACCTCCTCCCCGACGGACGGATGGTCTATTCGTCCACGCACCTCTCGGGCGACGCCCCTCCCGCCCGCCCCGACCGCGCGAAGGGATACGTCTGGCCCTTCTTCCGCGAGTTCGAGCTCTTCCTCCGGGAAAAGGACGGGACCCTCCGGCGTCTCACCGACAACGACGGCTACGACGCCGAGGCCACCGTCTCTCCGGACGGGAAGACGATCGTCTTCACCTCGCACCGCGACGGCGGCATGGGCCTCTATACGATGGACGTGGACGGAGGGAAGCTCCGCTCGATCACGAAACGGAAGGGATACGCGGGCGGCGCGTTCTTCTCCCCCGACGGGAACTGGCTCGTCTACCGCGCCTTCTACCCGAAGTCGAAGGAGGACGAAGCCGCGCTCGACCAGCTCCTGACCGAGCGGCTCCTCCAGCCGCTCCGGTGCCACTTCGAGATCTTCGTCTCCCGTCCCGACGGCTCCGAGGAGCGCGCCCTCACCTCGAACGGCAAGGCCAACTGGGCGCCCTCCTTCCACCCCGACGGGAAGACGATCGTCTTCGCCTCGAACATGGACGCCGCCGCGCCGGGCCGCTTCTCGCTCTACGCGATCGGGACGGACGGCTCCGGGCTCCGGCGACTCACCACCCACGACGGTTTCGACAGCTTCCCTCATTTCTCCCCTGACGGGACGAAGCTCGTCTTCATCTCGAACCGGAACGCCCAGGATCCTCGCCGCGACCTGAACCTCTTCCTGGCCGACTGGAGGTGAGCGTCCCCCACGAGGGCCGCAGATCGAGCGCCGCGGCCAGGCGCCGCCGGAACTCGGCTCGCGGGATCTCGACGGCCCCGTAGCGCGCCGTGTTGGGAAGGACCTGCTGGATGTCGAGCAGGACGAAGGCCCGCGCGCGAAGGTGCTCGACGAGCCGGACGAGGCAGGCCCCGCTCGCGTTCGGGACCGCGTGGAACATCGACTCGGCCATGAAGGCCCCGCCCACCTGGACCCCGTAGAGCCCCCCCGCCAGGCGTCCGTCCTTCCAGGCTTCGACGGAGTGGGCGTGGCCGGCCCGGTGGAGCCTCGCGTACATCTCCCGGAGCTCGTCCGAGATCCAGGTCAGCGGCCGGGCGCAGCCGTCGATCACGCCCTCGAAGTCACGGTCGGACGCGAACTCGAACGCCTTCATGTAGCGTCGCAGGCGCCGGGGCGCGTGGAACGCGGCGAGCGGGATCACCCCCCGGGGGTCGGCCTCGTACCAGCCGAGCGACCCGTCGCCCGGGTCGGCCATCGGGAAGAGGCCCCGGCGGTAGGCCGCCAGGATCGCCGAGACGGGGAGGCTCACGGCGTCCCGTGATCGGGAAAACACAGGGGGCCTCCGGGTCTCCCCGAAGGCCCCCTTGGTGTTTGACTTGCAAGTATCAGCGGCTCCCGAAGCAGGCGAGAGCACGCCTGCTCCCGTTAGCCCGGGAACCTCCGAATACTTTCACCACTCCGCACTGGATCACCTCCTTCCTCGCCGGGAGGAACCCGCTTCAAGTACGGCCGGCGCCCCCCTCGGCGCATCGACCGGCGTATTTTTGCCCCCACGGCGTATTGTCCAGAGTTTACCCCACAAACGGCGGCCCGGCTACCCTCATTTGGCCGCCTTGACCTCCGCCACTTCGATCGTCACCTTGTCCTTCTCCTGGGAGAGCTTGCCGGCGAGCGTGACCTTCGCCTTGCCCTCGCCGACGAGCTTCTTCAGGGCCTCCGTCGGCTTGAGCACGTACTTCTGGTTCGAGCCGCGGGCCACGAGGACGTAGTCCGCCCCCGACTTCTCCGCCGTCCCCGAGATCTCGGTGATCGTCATCCCCACGTAGGCGTAGTCCTCGAGCTTCTTGACCATGTCGAGGATCGCCGAGGGGAGGAGGGTCTTGGCCTCCTTCACCTTGATCTCGTAGAAGAACTTCGACTGCCCCATCCGCGCCGAGGCGACGCCGTCCAGGCGTCCGAGGCTCTTTTCGAGCATCTCGATTCAGCTGGGCCCTCAGACGTTGTCCATCTGCACGATGACCGAGTACGTGGGCTCGTCGTCCGCCGCCGCCGCCGGCGCCCACAGCGCCGCGGCCGCCGCCACCCAAAGCAGGCTTCGCATGTCCGCGTCTCCCAATACCTTGCTTGATTATACGTCCAACCGTCACGAAACAGCGTCGCTGATTCGTGACGCGTCACGAATCAGCGACGCTGTTTCGTTACGTGGGCGGGGAGGGGGCCCGAAGTACCGCCCCCGGAAAAAGGGGTTGAAATCACGGCCCGATCCGTGCATCCTAGAGGGCTCCGATGAGGCCCGACCGGCGAATTACCAGGCTGGGACCGCGGCGCCGCTAGCGTGGCGTCCGCGATCCACGTTCCCCGTCGGGCCGTTCGCTCCCCCGCATTTCCCCCGGCCGCGAACGCCCATTCCCGGCCGAATCGGCGGACGACTAAGGAGACCGGACCATGGCGCGCCTGGTGAAGATCTTCGACACGACCCTCCGCGACGGCTCCCAGGGCGAGGGCGTCAACTTCTCGATGGAGGACAAGGTCCGCATCGCCCAGCGCCTCGACCGCCTGGGCGTCCACTACATCGAGGGCGGCTGGCCCGGATCCAACCCCAAGGACGTCGCCTTCTTCGAGCGCATGCAGGAGCTCCGGCTCGAGCGCGCGAAGCTCACCGCCTTCGGCTCGACCCGCCGCCCGAACTCCCGCGCCGAGGACGACCCGAATCTCCGGCGCCTCGTCGAGGCCCGGACCCCCGTCACCACGATCTACGGCAAGACCTGGGACTTCCAGGTCCGCGAGGCCCTGAACACCACCCTCGATGAGAACCTCGCGATGATCTCGGAGTCGGTGGCCTTCCTCAAGCCCCGCTTCGAGGAGGTGATCTACGACGCCGAGCACTTCTTCGACGGCTACAAGCGGAATTCCGAGTACGCCCTCAAGACCCTCCAGGCGGCCGAGGCGGCCGGGGCCGCGGTGCTCGTCCTCTGCGACACGAACGGCGGGACCCTCCCCCACGAGGTCGCCGAGATCGTCCGGGCCGTGAAGAAGCAGGTCCGGACGCCCCTCGGCATCCACGTCCACAACGACGGCGAGTGCGCCGTGGCGAACTCGCTCGCGGCCGTGATCGAGGGGGTGGACCACGTGCAGGGCACCATGAACGGCGTCGGGGAGCGCTGCGGCAACGCGAACCTCTGCTCCGTCATCCCGAACGTCATGCTCAAGCTCGGGCTCCCCTGCCTCCCGGAGGGCTCGCTCGCCCAGCTTCGGGACGTCTCGCGGCTGGTCTCCGAGCTCGCCAACCGCCCTCCCTGGCAGCACCAGCCCTACGTGGGCGACTCGGCCTTCGCGCACAAGGGGGGGATGCACGTCTCGGCGGTCGCCAAGCACCCCGGGACCTACGAGCACGTCGACCCCGAGCTGGTCGGGAACCACCGGCGCGTCCTCGTGAGCGAGCTCGCCGGCCAGTCGAACGTGCTCTGGAAGGCCACCCGGGCGGGCCTCGACCTGGACAAGAACACCCCCGAGACGAGGCAGATCCTCAAGACCCTCAAGGAACTCGAGAACCAGGGCTACGAGTTCGAGGGGGCCGAGGCCTCCTTCGAGCTCCTCATGCAGAAGGCCACCGGGAAGCACGAGTCGAACTTCCAGCTCGAGGGCTGGAGGGTGGTCGTCGAGAAGCGGGGCGACCTGCCGCCCGTGAGCGAGGCCACGATCAAGCTCACCGTGAAGGGCATCCCCGAGCACACCGCCGCCGAGGGGAACGGCCCGGTCTCCGCCCTCGACAACGCCCTCCGGAAGGCCCTCGACGAGTTCTACCCCGGCCTCAAGACGATGTCCCTCCGCGACTACAAGGTCCGCATCCTCGAAGGCACCCAGGGGACCTCGGCCAAGACCCGCGTCCTCATCACCTCCGGCGACGCGCACGAGACCTGGGGGACGGTGGGCGTCTCCCCCAACATCATCGAGGCCTCCTGGCAGGCGCTCGTCGACTCCATCGAGTACAAGCTCCGGCTCGAGGAGCGGCGGACGAAGAAGGCCACGGAGGTCCGCGCCAAGCCGGCGGAGGCCTGATCAGGACGGGCGGCCCAGGACCCGCCTCGCCGCCGCGATCGCCTCCTCGAGGGTCGTCACCCTCCCGTCCAGCTGCTGCTGGTAGACGGCGTCCGTGATCTCGCCCACCCGGGGCCCGGGCTTGATCCCGAGCTCGAGGACGTGGCGACCCATGAGGAGCGGCTTGGGCCCTCCCTTCTCCACCCCGAGCGCGAGCGCCCGCTCCCGGAACCACTCCTGGGCCTCCGAATCCGGCTCCCGCGCCCCGGGCGCCCGGCGCCCCAGCGAGTCGGCCTTCGCCACCCGGTAAAGGAGCTCCAGCTCGCACTTGAGCGCGAGCCGCCGGAACGCGGCGTCCGTGACCTTGTCGCGCTCCCGGAAGAAGAGCCCGGGCTTGAGGTGGTCCCCCACGATCGCCTTCACCTGCCGCCGGACGTCGTAGCCGTCCATCGTCCGCACGTTCAGCCGGTCGAGCAGGCGCTCCGTGGGCGCGATCCCCTGGTCCTCGTGGTCGAGCGAGCGGATCCGCCCGTCGAGCAGCTGCGTGGTAAGCGGCTTCCCGAGGTCGTGGCAGAGCGTCCCCAGCATGACCACCACGCGCTTCGGGAGCGGGAGGTCCTCGATCATCCCGGCGGCCAGGTCCACGGCCTGGAGCGTGTGCACCCAGACGTCCCCCTCCGGGTGCCACTCGGGCTCCTGCGGGCAACCGACCAGGGCCTTGAGTTCGGGGAAGAGCCTGTCGATCACGCCCATCTCGAGACCCGCCGCGAGGCCGATCGAGGGCCTCCGCGCCCGGAGGAGGAGCTTCTCGAACTCCCCCCAGATCCGCTCCGAGGGAAGGTCGTCGAGCCGGATCGAGCGCGCGAGCGCCACCGTCTCCGGATCGACCGCGAACTCGAAGCGCGCCGCGAACTGCATCCCCCGGAGGACGCGGAGCGAGTCCTCCCCGAACGTGGCGGGGTCGACCCGCCGGAGCAGGCCCGCCTCGAGGTCGCGCTTCCCGCCGAAGGGGTCGATCACCTCGCCGGTCAGCGGGTCGCAGAGGATCGCGTTCACCGTGAAGTCGCGCCGCCGCGCCGCCTCCTCCACGCTCATCGAGGGGTCGCCCGTCACCGTGAAGCCCCGGTGCCCCTCCCCCGTCTTCGAGTCGCGCCGCGGGATGCTGACGTCGACGCCGCCCACCTTGTAGACCGTGAACGCCTCGCCGACCGCGTCGACCCTGCCGAACGGCTCGAGGATCTTCCGGAGCGCCGCGCCGTCCAGATCGTAGACCTCGAGGTCGAGGTCGCGGCCGGCATCGGACGTCCCGCGGATGGCGTCCCGGACGACGCCGCCCACGAGGAGGGCCCGCCCGCCGGCGGCCTTCACCGCGCGGCAGATCCCGAGCATCGGCTCCGACACGAACGAAAGCCTCATCGGGGCCGAGCATACCGGTTTTCGGAGGGGGGCGCTATACTGGACCGCCGACATGAGCGCCCCGCTCGACGCGCGCCTCCGCGAAGCCCTCGCCCGGCCCGACGACGAGGGCCCCATGGGCCGGGGCGTCCGGGTCCTCCTCGAGGACGCGGCCGCGAGCGGCGTCAGCGACGTCCATCTCAACCCCTCCGCCGCCGGGCTCGAGGTCCTCTACCGGCTCGACGGCGTCCTCCAGCCGCGCGCGCGCATCGACCCCGAGCGCTCCGAGCGCTTCCTGGGCAAGGTCAAGGTCCTGGCCGGCCTCCTCACCTACCGGAAGGACATCCCCCAGGACGGCGCCATCCCCGCTTCCGAGTCGGGAGGCCGGACCGACGTCCGCGTCTCCTTCTTCCCCACCGTCCAGGGCGAGAAGGCGGTCCTCCGCTTCTTCCTGCACGGGGAGGAGAAGTTCGAGCTCGACCGCCTGGGCTTCCCGGCCGCCGCCGTCGAGCGCCTCCGCGCCGCCGCGGCCAAGCCCGACGGCGTCCTCCTCCTCACCGGCCCGAGCGGGAGCGGGAAGACCACGACCATCTACGCCCTCCTCGCCGAGATCGTCCGGCCCGGCGGGGTCCTCCGGCACGTGGTCACGATCGAGGACCCCGTCGAGCACGCGGTCCCCGGCATCACCCAGACGCAGGTGAACCCCGCCGCGGGGCTCACGTTCGCCGCCTCCCTCCGGGCCCTCCTCCGCCAGGACCCGCAGGTCATCATGGTCGGCGAGATCCGCGACCGCGAGACCGCCCGCGTGGCCCTGGAGGCCGGCCTCACCGGCCACCTCGTGATCAGCACCCTCCACACCGGGACGGCGGCCGGCGTCGTGACGCGGCTCTTCGAGATGGGCGCGGAGCCCCACGTGCTGACCGCGTCCCTCTCCCTCGTCCTCGCCCAGCGCCTCGCCCGCCGCCGCTGCCCGGCCTGCCGTTCCGGCTGCGAGGCCTGCCGCGGCACCGGCTACCGCGGACGCCAGGTCTTCGGGGAGCTCCTGGCGGTCGACGACGTCCTCCGGAAGGCCATCGGCGAGGCCCCGTCCCGCGAGCGGCTCGAGGAGATCGCCGTCGCGCGGGGCATGAGCCCCCTCCGGGCCGAAGCGGCACGGCTCGTGAAGGAGGGGGCGACGACCGAGGAGGAGGTGAAGCGGGTCCTCGGCTAGATACGACCCAGTGAGTTCGCAAGGATCGTGAAATCCTCAGGGAGGTAGGGAGAGGCGAGGATGGGGAAAGATCGGGTGATGAGGAGTGTCCCAAGACCCATCGGAAGCGGGCCGGGACGCCCTTCTCCCCGCCCCCCTGTTCCCACCCCCGGATCTTGCGCCATCAGCGGATCACCCTGCGTGCCCGAGTCTTCGCGAACCCGCTCGGACCGACCTGGCTATCGGAGGGCGGCGCCGCGGAACTTCCGCACCACGGTCGCGTAGGCCGCCAGGAGGAAGGCGCATCCCAGGGGGACGCCCACGGCGAACGTCACGGGGGTGGCCGCCACCGCGCCGCCCACCAGGAGGCCGGGGGGGAGCGCAAGGACCATCGAGAGCGCCGCCGCCCAGGCCGGGCCCCGGCACTGGACCGAGATCCCGATCGTGAGAAGGAGCGCGATCGCCGAAGCGAACCCGAGGCCCACGAGCCCGATCGCAAGCCGCCATCCCGCCTCCCAGGACGGCGCCAGGAAGAGCACCGCCGTGACCCCGTACAGCAGCGGCCCCAGGAGCAGGTAGTACGACCGGAGGAGGAGGCCCGCCAGGCGGGAGCGCACGAGGTCCTCCGGCTCCACGTTCGCCGCGAGCATCGCCTCGTAGCGCCCGCTCCGCTTGTCGGCCGTCACGGAAACGGCCGCCAGGACGATCATGGCGGCGAGAACCAGCCCCAGCGTCGAGAGGATGAAGAGGTTGTGCGCCTCCTCGTCGATCCGGATCCGGACTCCCGAGGCCAGGATCAGCGCGACCGCCCCGGCGAAGACGGCGGTGAAGACGAGCCAGCCCGCCCGGAAGCGGAGGTCGTTCTCGAGCGCGCACTCCCGGCGCGTGAGCGGGTGCCGGATCGGGAAGAGCGGCCGGAAGAGGCGCGCGGCCCGGAAGCTCCGGAGCGACTTCCGCAGCGTCCCCGGCTCGCCCCGGCGCTCCTGCTCGGCGGCGTGCCGCCGCTCGAGGACGAGCCCTCCCAGGAAGCAGCCCAGGAGGAGGACGCCCAGGCCGCCCGCGAGCGCCACGAACGACGCCGGGAAGTCCGTCCACACGCTCGCGAGCTCCCCGCCCAGGATCGCGAGCGGGTTCACCGCGTCCAGGCGGATCCAGGCGCCCGACCCGAGGGGGAAGAGAATCCTCCCCAGGCGCGGCAGGAGGAGGAAGCCGAAGGCTCCGATCCAGACCGCCACCATCGCGCGGTAGGAGTTCCGGAGGAGCGAGGCCAGGAGGGCCGCGAGGCCTCCCACCGCCGCCAGGTGGCCGGCCAGGATCAGGTGGACGGAGACGAGCTCGCCGAGCGTCATGCCCCCGAGCGGGACCAGGAAGACCAGGACGGGAAGCCCCGCCGCCAGCACCGCCCCGATCTCCAGGAGCTGGCCCAGCGTCTTCCCGAGGAGGATCCCGAACCCCGAGAGCGGACAGAGGAGGAGGAGCTCCAGCGTCCGCCGCTCCTTCTCCCGCGCGAGCGCCCGCGCGAAGCTCACGGCCGCGAGGAAGGTGGCCAGGAGGAGCTGGGCCACGAAGAAGGCGTGGTAGACCGCCCTCGAGGCCTCCCCCAGCTCCCGCGCCCGGACCCCCTGAACGAGGAGCCCGCCCCAGGCGAATCCCGCCCCGCCCAGGAGGAGGAGCGCGTAGAACGACCGCTGCGCGTACCCGATCGGCCCGTTCCAGGCGGACTTCCATTCCCTCCGGACGAGGGCCAGGACCGGGACCGGGCTCACGCGCCCCCCTTCCCGCCGGTGAGGCGCATGAAGATCTCCTCGAGCCCCGCCTCCTCCTCGTGCAGCGCGCGCAGGCTCACCCCGTCGCCCGCCGCGTGGCGCGCGACGAAGGCGTAGTCCTCCACGCCCTCCCGGAGGAGGACCTTGAGCCAGCCGTCCGCCTCCGCCACCTCCTCCACGCCGGGCTCGCCCCGCAGCTTCGCCGCGTAACCCGCCGCGTCCCCCGTCACGCGGAGCAGCAGCCGCCGCCGGGGCCGGAGCCTCGCCGCCACCTCCGAGATCGGCCCGAAGTGGAGCAGCTTCCCCTGGTCGATCACCGCGATCTTGTTGCAGAACTCCCCGAGCTCCATCAGGATGTGGGAGGAGACGAGGATCGTCTTCCCCAGCTTCCGGAGGGTCTTCAGGACCTCGCGGATCTCGATCCGGGCCCGCGGGTCGAGGTTCGCCGCGGGCTCGTCCAGGAGCAGGACCGAGGGGTTGTGGACGAGCGTCCGGGCCAGGCCCACCCGCTGCTGCATCCCGCGGGAGAGCGACCCGCAGGTCTTCTCCCGGACCTCCCCCAGCTCGAGGAGCTCCACCAGGCCCTTCACCGCCCCCGCCCGGGCGTCCGCCCGGAGGCCCTGGAGGCCCGCGTAGAACTCGAGGTACTCCTCGACCGTCAGGTCCTCCTCCATCGGGACGGCGTCCGGCATGTAGCCGAGCGCGCGCCGGATCTTCGAGGCCTGGAAGCGGCCGTCCATCTCGAGGATGCGCGCGTACCCGGCCGTGGGCTTCAGCAGCGTCGCCAGGATCCGCAGCAGCGTCGTCTTCCCCGCCCCGTTCCGGCCGACGAGCGCCACCGCGTCCCCCGACTCGACGTCGAACGACACCGCCTCGAGCGCGGGCTTCGACCCGTAGCGCTTGGAGAGCCCGAGGACCTCCACCGCCTTCACGGAGCACCCCCGGACGCGACCGCCCGCACGATGCCTTCCGCGCGGAGGTCCGCGCCCTCCGCGAGGCGGATCCCCGAGCGGTCGGCCTCGAAGGCGCCGGTGAAGACGGCGTCGCCGCGCTCGAGGCGCTCGCTCAGGTCGAGCCGCCGCTGGCGGAAACGCCGGAGCGCCCCCCGCGCCTCTCCGCCCCGCTGGAGGGCCTCGTAGAAGCTGACCAGGAACGCGTGCTCCGCGGTCGGGGTCCCGGCCCAGAAGTCCATGCCGGACCACCACCACCAGCCGGAGCGTTCGCCCATGTTCTTCCGGAGCCATTCCCCGAACGCCTCCCGGGGGAGGGCGCCCAGGTCGACCGTCCTCCGCGCGCCCGACCCCAGGCTCCCCACGTAGCGGATCCCGTCCCGGGTCACGATCCGGCAGCGGCCCAGGTAGAGCGGGCCGTCGTTCACGATCTCGATCCGCCCCGCGGGGCGGTCGATCCAGCGGCAGGACACCCCGAACTCCTCGGGGCCCGGCACGCGGGCGCCGGCCAGGCCCCGGGTGGCGAGCGCCGGGAGGGGCACGCGCGCGCGGAGCCGCTCGTCCAGCTCCGGTTCCCGGCCCTGCTCCAGTCTCCCCATGTGGAAGAGCCGCTCCATGGGCGCGAAGGCGCCCGTCCCCTCGAGGTCGTAGACGCGGCTCTCCCCGGCCTGGAGGACCGAGAAGGTCTGGACCAGGCCCTCGTCCGCGAGGACCAGGTGGTGGAGCCGCACCTGGCGCGCGGCGAAGACGGTCGCCCAGGCGAGCGAGAGCATGAGGAAGACGCCCGCCGCCGTCGCGAAGGCCGCGGGCCCGCGGCGTAGCCTCCCGCGGCGCCGCAGCCGGAAGTAATGCCACGGCCCGATCCAGGCCACGTAGCCCAGGAGCGCCGCCGCGCCGCCCAGGAGCGCGAGGAGCGGCACCGGCGCGTCGTGGTCGCCCAGGCCCGACATGAAGCCCGTGTTGCTCTGGTACGAGACGCGTTCGTCCTCGTCCCGGCGGCCGGGCGGCGCGTCCTCGGGCCGCCGCGGGGGGTCGAGCGCCGCCCGCCAGAGCGAGGCCGCGGGGAGCTCGTCCTCGATCCCCTCCTGGTCCGGGGGGAAGGCGAGGAAGACGACCTCGCCGCGGCCCCGCGGGACGCGGAACCCGGCGGGCTGCCCGGCGAGGGCGAGGAAGGCGCCGCCCGCGCGGAGCCGTCCCGAAACGAGCGGCACGCGGGTCCCCTCCTCCCCCGCCTCCACCGTCCTCGTCCCGGGCGAGGCCAGCGGCAGGAGATCCCTCCAGAAGCGGCCCTGGAGCGCGGAGCCCCGGCCCGGCCCGAACACGAGCCGGCCGCCGAGCTCCACCCAGCGGAGGAGGGCCTCCTCCTGGGCGGGCTCGAGGGGCTGGGGCTCCGGGAACACGATCGCGTCGAGGGCGAGGAGCGGGGGGATCGTGTCCGGGAGGCGATCGGGCGCCGTCTGGGCGAAGGCGGCGTCCAGGGACTCCTCGAGGCCCAGGAGCGAGGAGAGCGCGGTCCCCACCTGGAGGACCTGCCGCTCCCGCTCCTCGAGGAACTTGAGCGGGACCGCGCTCCGGGAGAGCACCGTCCCGTCCCGGGCGAGGACCTGGTACTCGACCTCGTTCTCCCAGCCCGAGAGGTACGCGTCCCAGCCGAAGCGCTTCCGCGCCTTGGCGGGGAGCGTGACGGCCCGCCGGTAGACCACGGCCTCGGCGACCCGGTTCCGGACGACCGCGCGGAGCTCGCCCTCGATCTCCGCGCCGGGATTGGAGACCACGACCGAGAGCCGGCCCCAGGAGTCGTAGTAGGCGTCGCCGAAGAAACCCGCGTCGGCGTCGATCACGGGCCCCTGGGCGGCGAGCGCGAGCGCGAGGAGGGCGCTCATGGGGCCCCCAGCCGCTCGAGGAAGTCGATGTAGGGGTAGACGAGCGAGACGAAGACGCCGGCCATGACGAGGCCCGTGAGGAGCAGGGCCGCGGGCATGAGGACCACGAAGAGCGTCTCCCCCTCGGCGAAGGCCCGCTCGGTCAGGAGGTCGGCCAGCTCGCCGGCCGCGCGCTCCACGCCGCCTCCCGATCGCTCGGCGAGCGCGAGGTAGCTCACGACCTCGGGCGGGACCACGGGGGCCCCCTCGAGCGCCGCGCCCAGGCCGGCGCCCTCGGCCGCGCGGCGGCCCAGGCCCTCCGCGGCGGCGGCCAGCTCGAGGCTTCCCGAGGCCGCGAGCGCCACGGGGAGGCTTTCCGGGAGCGGCGCCTTCGCCCGGAGGAGCACGCCCAGGCTCCCCAGGAAGCGCGCCATCCAGAGGAAGCGGAGGACGCGGCCGACCAGCGGGAGCCGGAGGAGGAGCCGCTCGCCGGCGACCGTCCGCCGCATGAAGGCCCAGGACCCCAGGACCAGGGCGAGCACCCCCGCCGCCAGCCCGAGCTGCGCCCGCGCGGAGCCGAAGATGCCGAGGACCACCCGCGCCGTGATCGAGGGCTCGAACCCGTACTGGCGGTGGAGGTCCCGGTAGGCCGGGACGAAGAGGAACAGGAAGACCGAGAAGAGGATGGCCCCGAAGAGGAGGACCACCGTCGGGTACGCGAGCGCGTCGAGGACCGCGCGGCGCGCGCGCCGGAGGCCCTCGGTGTTCCGGGCCACCGCCGTGAGGACGGCGGGCAGGTTCCCCGCCCGCGCGCCCGCCTCGAGCATGAAGCGGTAGTGGGCGGGGAAGTCCCCGGCCCGCGCGGCCACGGCCTCGTGCAGGCTCTTCCCCTCGCGGAGGGCCGCCTCGAGGCCCTCCAGGCTCCGCTTGAAGCGGCCCCGCCGGAGACCCCCCGAGATCTCCTTCACCGCCCTCGGGAGGGGGAAGCCGAGGCGCGACATCTCGGCCAGGCCCTGGTTGAAGAAGACGAAGGCGTCCACGTCCCGGAGCGGCGGCGCGGCGGGATCGGCGTCGGTCCGCTCGAGGTCGAGCGCGAGGACGCCCTGCTCGCGGAGCTGGGCCGACGCCTCGACCAGGCCGAGGGCCTCGATCTCGCCCGCCCGGAGGCCGCCCTGCTCGTCCGTCCCGCGGTACCGGAAGCGCGCCACGCTACTCGTCCCTCCAGTCGTCCAGGCCCTGTCCTTTCCGCCACCGCGCGCTGACCCGCAGCGTCCGGCCGCCGTCCCGGAAGGCCGCCACGATCCGGTCCCCCGCGGCCTCCACCTTGAGAGTTCCGAAGGCGTCCGTCCGTTCCAGGGGGGACGCGTCTCCGGACCCGAGCCGGGCCGCCATCCAGCGGACGCCCGCCCGCGCCTCCGCGAGCGCCGCCTCCTCCGCCAGCCCCTCCCGGTGGGCCTCCGAGACGCGGCGATAGGCCTGAGCGGCGGCGCCCAGGAGCAGCGCCACGACCAGGACGAAGCCCATCGCGACCACGAGCGTGATCCCCCGGTCCCGCCGCCTCATTCGTTCCTCCCCGCGCAGCGGACCGTCGACCTCCAGCGCGGCCGCACGCTCGACTCGGGATCGTGCCGCCGGAGCTCGACGGTGACCCGGGCCAGGCCCCGTTCCGGCCCCTCGAACTCCACGCGCTCGAATGCGTACCGGTACTCGCGGGCCGGTTCCGGTCCGGTCCGGGTCACGCTCCCCTCCTCCGGATGGAAGGCGTAGACCGTCTCGGCCCCGTCCAGGGTCAGCCGGAGCCGTCCGGGTTCCGCCGCCGCCGCCGAGGCCCGGGCGAGGTCGCGCTTCACGTCCGCCGCGAAGCGCTCCCCGGTCCGGAGATCGCCCATCGTCGCGGCCAGGTGCCGGGCCGAGGCCTCGAAGCGGAGCCCGATCGCCGTCACGAGGCCGAGGACGACGGACCAGAGCGAGACGGCGACGATCAGCTCGATCAGCGTCATCCCCGCGCGGCGCCTCACGGCCGGCCCTCCAGGACCGTCCGCGTCGCCACGCTTCTCCGGACGCCCTTCTCCCCGCGCCAGGAGACCTCCACCGACGCCTCCCGCAGGCCTCCCTCGAGGCGGCGGACGCTCCGGACCGCCCGGAGCTCGGGGAGGTTCTCCGTCCCCGGCCCGTCCGCGGCGAGCTCGACCGTCCCCTCCGGCGCCGCCTCGCCCGCCTCGAGGCGGGCGAGGATCCCGGCGGCCTCCTCCCAGGCCACCCGCTCCTCGTAGAGCATCCGGACGTCCCTCCCCTGGGCCCGGAGGACGGCGGCCGCCGAGGCCCCGACCAGGGCGACCACGAAGAGCGAGGCCAGCACCTCCCAGAGGACGAGCCCGCGCTCCCTCACCACGGCGACACCCCCTTCATGACGTTCCGGAGCGGGAGGAGCATCATCGCGGCGGCGCCCAGGACGAGCGCCCCGTTCAGGACCGAGAAGGCCGGGAGGAGGGACCGCGCGGCCACGCGCGCGAGGAAGCGCGACCGCGTGTCGAAGTGGGAGGCGGCCCCGAGGAGGGCATCCGGGAGCGCCGCGGCCGACTCTCCCGTCTCGGCGAACCAGACGAAGTCCCCGGGAAAGGCCCCGGAGCGCCGGCAGGCCTCGGCGAGCCCGCGGCCCTCGGACACCTCGCGGGCCACGTCCCGGAAGCCGCGGCGGAGGACCCGGTTGGGCTCCGCCTCGGCCGCCGCGGCGAGGGCCTCCGGCAGCCCCGACCCCGCCCGGGCGAAGAGGCCCGTCGCCAGGGCGAAGCGGGAGACGGCGCCCTGACGGACGATCCGTCCGAGGATCGGGATCCGGACGACGACGGGATCGAACCAGCCCCGGACGAGCGTGAGGAGCCACAGACCGTGGTGCGTCGAGGCGCCGCCCGCGAACACGAAGAGGGCCGTCCCGATCGTGAGGAGGATCATGGCCTGGTTCCCGACCGCCACCGCCGGCCAGACCCAGAGGGGACCCGGATCCGCACCGACGTGCACGACGACCTCGTCCATCTTCGGCTTGACGAACACGGTGATGGCGGCGAGGGCGAGGTTTAGGATGAGGGAGAGGAAGAGCGGGTAGAGGAGGAAGTACGTCGTGCCGGGGGAGCCCTCGAGGAGCCGTCGGTAGGAGCGGCGGGCCTCCTCGAGGAAGGCGGCGAGGTTCCCGCTCCGCTCCCCGAGCGCGATCATGGCGCGCGGGAAGGGAGGGACCGCCTCCGGGACCTCGGCCAGGGCCTCGCCGAGCGAGCGGCCGTCCTCGATCCGTCGGGCCACGCGGTCGAGGCGGAGGCCGAAGACCTCGCCCAAGTCTCGGCCCAGCATCCGGATCCCGGCGTGAAGCGGCATCGAGCGCGCGGCGAGCGCGGCCAGGTGGTCGACGAAGAGCTGGACCCGCGCCCGCCGCCGGCCCACGAAGAGGTAGGCGGCCAGAATCGCCGCCGCGAAGGTCCCGTTCAGGACCGCCCAGGAGACGAGGAATCGCAGCCCGACCGGAGGGGAGCCGCGCCCGAAGCCTCCCCCGATCCCGTCGAGGAGCGCGATGAGCGGGAGGAAGATCGCCCCCGCGAAGAAGCCGGCCACGTTCCCGAGGAGCACGATCCCGATCGGCGTGAGGAGGGCGAAGAAGGCCTCGAAGCTCCGCTCGAGGTCGGCCAGGTAGAGCCGGGAGAAGGCCTCGAGCGTCCCGGGCAGGTCCGCGCGCTCCTCGGCGAGCGAGACGGCCCAGGCGAGCGTCCGGGGGAAGAAGGGGACGTAGAAGAGGGCGCTCGAGAGTCCCTCTCCCCCCTCGACCCGGTCCCGCACCCGCGTCACGGCCGCCCGGGCGTGGGCGGTCGGCATCGCCCGGGCGGTCTCCTCGAGCGCCGCGGGAACCGCCATCCCCGCGTGGAGCCGGATCGCGAGGACCGCCGAGAAGCGGGCGAGGTCGCGGGCCTTCCAGACGGGTCCCCAGCCGGGGACGTAGTAAAGCAGGGTCGAGACCCATTCGGAGCGTCGGGCCAGCCGGAAGGCGCCCCACGCCGAGGCCGCGAGGGCGGCCAGGGCAACGGCCATCCCGACGGGATGCTTCGAGGCCCAGGCCACGGCGTTCGTCAGGGGCGGCATCGGGACCTTGAGGGAGTCGTACACCTCGAGGAACTGGCGCCCGACCAGGACGAGGCCGAGAAACAGGACGCCGGCGAAGCCGGCCAGGACCGCGAGGTAGAGCGCGAACCTCCCGAGCACCGAGCGGGCGCGGGCCTGGATGCGGACGTAGGCCTCCGCGGCGCGGAGGAGTCCGGCGAGCTCCTTACCCCCGCGGCCGGTCCGGACCATCGCGAGGTAATCCTCCGGGAAGACCCCGGGCGAGCGGCCGAGCGCGTCGGCGAGCGGGGCGCCCTCGCGGAGCGCCCGCGCCGCCTCCTCGAGCGCGGCCCGGAGCGGGCCCGGGCGGGCCTGGGCCGCCAGGAGCCCGACGGCGCCCTCGAGCGGCACGCCCCGCTCCGCCGCCCGGGCGAGGAGGGCGTTGAACTCCGCGAACTCGCGCGACGCGATCATGGTCTCGGCCCTAAGGGGGCACCGTGCTGCGCAGGACTTCCGTGATGGGGAGGAAGATGAGGAGGAAGGCGGTCAGGACCAGGCCGCCGTTCAGGACGACGAAGAGGGGGATCATCGCGCGCGAGGCGAGGGCGGCGGAGAAGCGGACGCGGGTGTCGTAGTGGACGGCGGCCTCGAGCAGGCGCTCGGGGAGCGAGCCGGCCGCCTCCCCGGCCTCGACGAACCAGAGGAGGTCGGATCGGAAGACCGGCCGCAGGACCTCCGAGAGCCGCGCCCCCTCCCGGAGCCGCTCGGCCGCGGCGCGGAGCCTCCGGCGATAGACCTCGTTCCGCTCGGCCTCGGCCGCGGCCTCCACGGCGTCGGGGAGCGGGGCCCCGGCCCGCAGGAGGAGGCCCGTGGAGACCGCGAAGTGGCGCGCGGCGCCGTCCCGGAGGTAGGTCCCCAGGAGGGGCGTCCAGAGGAGGAGGCGGTCGCTCGCTCCCTTCAGGTCGCGGAGGAAGGAAAGCCCCACGTGAGGGGAGAAGCCGCCCAGGACGACGAACACGATCATGAGGATGCAGAGGACGAAGACGGCCTGGTTGGCCAGGAAGAGGCGGGGCCACCATTCGGAGGTGAAATCCCGGATCCCCAACTGCATGAAAATCTCCGCGAACTTCGGCACGGTCGTGAGGGAGAGGAGGGTCAAGCCGGCGTTCACGCAGAGCGTGAGGATGAGCGGGTAGAGGAACGGGTAGACCGACTGGTGGCTCATCTCGGCGGCGCGCCGGTAGGAGCGGCGCATCTCGTCGAGGAAGGCCGCGAAGTTCCCGCTCCGCTCGCCCAGTGCGACCATGCTCCGGAGGAGCGGGGGGAAGATCCAGGGGGACGCCGCGAGCGCCTCGCCGAGGGTCGCCCCCTCCTCCACGCGCCGGGCCACGCCCTGCACGCGCGTCCCCATGATCCCGCCCAGGTCCTGGCCGAGCATGCGGAGCCCGGCATGGATCGGGAGCTCCTTCCGGGCGAGCGCCGTCAGGTGGTCGACCAGGACGTAGATCCGTTCCCGGCAGCGCGTGACGAAGAGGTAGGCCCCCTCGAGCGCGGCCAGGAGCCCGAGGTTCGCCAGGCCGAGGCCCAGGACGAAGACGACGAACTGGAGCATGGCCGGCCGTCAGGTCTGAGACAGAGTCTGCTGGATCCGGATCAGGGCGCCGAAGGGCGCCAGGACGACCATCGCCGTCAGAAGCACCACGTTCCCGAGCGCGATCAGGCCGAGGGGGGTGAGGATCTGAAGGAGGAAGCCGAAGTTCCGGTCCAGCTCGGCCGAGTAGACGCGGGCGAAGGTGTCGAAGACGTCGGCCACCTCCCCCCGGGCCTCGCCCATGGAGACGGCCCAGGCGAGCGTGCGCGGGAAGAAGGGCTCGTAGAAGAGGGCGCTCGAGAGGCTCTCGCCCTCCTCGATCCGGGCGCGTAGCGATAGGACCTTCCCGGCCGCGTGGGCGCTCGCCACGGCGGTCTCGGCCGAGAGGAGGGCCTCCCGTGCGGCGACGCCGGCTCCGAGGCGGACGGCCATGGTGGTCGAGAAGAGGGCGAGGTCCCGGCTCCGGACGAGCCGCCCCCAGAGGGGGATCCAGAAGCCCACCCGGTCGAGGAGCTTCCAACTGGAGATCACGAAGGCGACCCCGGTCCCCAGGAGGATGAAGACCAGGAAGACGAGGGGCGCCCCCCACCAGTACCGCTCCATCCAGAGAAGACTCTCGGGAAGGTAGTCTTCTTCCATCCCGAACGTGGTCCGGACCTCGGCGCTCAGCCGCTGCCCGAGGAGGGAGAGGATGAGGACCACGACGAGGAAGAGGACCGCGGCCGCGCCGAGGTAGGCGAGGATCTCGGCCACGCGGCGGGCGACCCGGGCGCGGAGGGCGCCGTAGGTCTCCGCGTGCCGCAGCACCTCCGCAAGGCGCCCGCCCCGGAGCCCCGCGTCGACGAGGGCCGCGTAGTGGGGGGGGAAGACCTCGGGGGAGCGGGCCAGGGCCTCGGGGAGCGGGGCGCCCTCCCGCATCGCCCCGACGGCGGTCTCGAGAGCACCGCGGAGGGAAGCGTTCCGGGTCTGGGCGGCGAGGAGCTCGATCGCGGGGCCGAGGGGGACCTGCCGCTCGACGGCCGAGGCGAGGAGCCCGTTGAACTGGGCGAACTCGTGGGCCGGCGGCCTTCCCATCCGTCCTAGCTTACCTCCGGCGGGGGGCGGACCGCTACTTGCCGAGAAGCGAGCTATGTTCCTCGGGTTACGGCCGGTCGTAGCGGACTTCGACCCGGGTCCGGATCCCGCCCCGGGCGTTGAAGTCGCCGGTCACGGTCATCCAGACGGGCCGGCAGGCGGCGGCGAGGTCGCGCAGGATGCGGTTCACGGCGTTCTCGTAGAAGATCCCGACGTTCCGGAAGGAGGTCATGTAGAGCTTGAAGGACTTGAGCTCCAGGACCTTCCGGTCGGGCTCGTAGGCCACGGTGATCGTGCCGAAGTCGGGGAGCCCCGTCTTGGGGCAGATGGCGTTGTACTCGGGGTCGACGATGGTGATCGTGGTCTTCGGGAACTGGCTGGCCCAGGTCTCGAGCCGCGGAAGCTTCGCCGTGAGGCCCGAGCTGGCGTGCGGCGCGTAGGGGCTACGAGCCATACTGGAAGGAGAGGATCCGGTACCGCATCCTCCCCCGGGGCGCCTCGAACTCGGCCACGTCGCCCGCCTTCTTCCCCAGGAGCGCCTGGCCCAGCGGCGAGGTGACGGACACCGTGTCCACGTCCGACCGCGTCTCGCCCTCGCCGACCAGCATGAACTCGTCCTTGAACTTCTTCTCCAGGTCCTCGACCTTCACGCGCGCCCCGATCGCGACCGTGTCCAGGTTCAGCTTCGAGGCGTCGATCACGTCGGCGAGCGCCAGCTTCGTCTCGAGCTCCGCGATCTGCTGGTCGAGGTTCCACATCTCGTTCCGGGCGGCGTCGAACTCGGAGTTCTCCGAGAGGTCGCCCAGCTCCCGGGCGTCGCCCAGGGCCTTCTGGACGCGCGGCATCTCGACGTTCTTGAGGTGTTCGAGCCTCTTCCTGGCCTGCTCGTAGCCCTCCCGGGTCATGGGAACGCGGTCCATGGGGCCTCCTATCGTATCGGCGGCGCGGCGGAAGGGCAAGCCCGGGCGACCGGTTCAGAGGGCCGAGCGGCCCCGCTCGCCCGTGCGGACCCGCACGACGTCCTCGAGGTCGGAGACGAAGATCTTCCCGTCCCCGATCTCCCCCGTACGGGCTGCGGCGAGGATGCCCTGGACGGCGGAGTCCGCGAGGTGGTCCGGGAGGACGAGCTCGATCTTGATCTTGGGGACGAAGTCGACGGCGTACTCCGTGCCGCGGTAGCTCACGGGCCGGCCCTTCTGGCGCCCGAAGCCGCGGACCTCGAATACGGTCAGCCCCTCGATGCCCAGGCGGCTGAGGGCCTCCTTGACGGGATCGAGCTTGAACGGCTTGATGACCGCCTCGATCCGCTTCATGGCCGCCCTTCCTCCCGCCCCGTCTTCATTGTACAGGGAGGCGGGCCGGACGGGACCGTCTCCTCGAAACCGGAGGCGGAGGGCGCCGGTACAGGGGTGCAGGAGGTGCCTGATGAACCGGGGAGTCCTCGTGGCGGTCCTCATCGCCTGCGGCGCGGCCGGGGCGGCGCTCGTGGCCCAGTCCGCGTCCGCCCGCCGGACGCGGCAGGAGCTCGAGGAGGTCCGCGCGCGCCTCGAACGGATCGAGTCCCGGCAGAAGGCGCCGACCGAGGAGCCCCCCGCCGTCGAGGAGCTCCGCGCCGAGATCCGGCGCGTGGAGGCCAAGGCCCGGGAGGCGGCGGCCCCGGCCGCGGGGGCCGCCAGGCCGGGCGCCCTCCCGACCTTCGTGACGGAGGAGGACCTCCAGAAGATCGTGGACGAGCGGGTCGAGTCGAAGCTCAAGGCCGGCGGCGGCTCCGGGGGGGGCGGAGGCGGAGGGGAGCGGAAGATGCCGCTCCACGACCTGGCCAAGGAGCTCGGCCTCGACGCCCAGACGCAAGGCCGGGTGGCCGAGGTGGCCAACGCCTGCAAGCGGGACATCTTCGAAGTCGCGCGGACCCCGCGTCCGGACGGCTCGAACATCGCCGACGACCTGATCCAGGCCATGCTGAGCGGGGACGGGACCCGGGCCCAGCAGGTCTTCGTCAAGCTCTTCACCGACAAGATCCCGGGAACGGAGACCACCTACCTCGCCGCCATTTCCGGGATCCAGGACCGGGGCCGGGAGGGCCTGAGGGGCGTCCTCGGGGAGGCTCTCTACGTCCGGTACCAGCACATGAACGTGACGCCCGACCACATCGAGACGGGCTTCGACCCCTTCGCCGAGTACGTGAAGGAGAAGGGGATCGACCCTTCGAAGTTCGGCGACCGGAAGTAGGGATCAGGCCTTCGGGGCGGTCGCGGCCTCGGGGGGACGCACGACCTCGAGGACCCTCCGCCGGACCTCCTCCGCCCGTTCCCCGTCGGCCACCTTCCCGCCGTCGTTCCGCTCCGTCACGTAGAACACGTCCACGACCTGATCGAGGCGCGTGGAGATCCGGGCGGAGGTGATCGAGAGCCCCAGCTCGAAGAGCGCGTGGGTGATCTCGTAGAGGAGCCCCAGCCGGTCGTCCGCGAACACCTCCACGATGGTCGACCGCTCGGAGGTCGCGTTGTCCACGAGGACCTGGGGCGGGCCGCCGGTGGAGGCGTGGTGCTCCCGGGAGGGCGCGACGGGACGGGAGGCGAAGAGGGCTTCGACCGATTGCCGGCCCAGGAGGACGGCCTCGATCCGGCGGGCGACCTCCCCGCGCCGGACGGCCGGAGGCTCGCCCTTGAAGTCCCCGTCGGTCACCCGGAAGGTGTCCAGGACCAGTCCGTCGGAGCGGGTCACGATCTGGGCGCTCACGATCCCGAGGCGCTCCACGGCGAGCGCGCCCGAGATCTTCGAGAAGATCCCGGGGGTGAGGTCGTCGCGGACGAGGACCGTGTACTCCGTGAGGCCGGTCTCCGGGACGTACTTCGACTCGACGCGGACGCCCGCCGGATCGAACGCGCGGAGCGCGCGGAGGTGGGCGGCGACGGACTCGGGCGGCGTGGCGCGGAGATAGGCGGGGGGCATCGCGGCCAGCTGGTCCCGGAGCCAGTCCGGGGGAAAGGCGGTCTCCAGCCTTCCGCGGAGCTCCTCCCGGATCGATTCCGCCCGGGCCTGCTCGTCGGCGACCGGGGCGGAGCCCGTCAACTCCTCCATCGAGCGGGAGTAGAGCTCGACGAGGAGCGACTCCTTCCACCCCGTCAGGCTCCCCGGGGCCACGGCCTCCGTGTCGGCGGCGGTCAGGACGAGGAGCATGCGGAGCGTCTCGACCGTCCCCACCGCCCGCACGAACTGGACGAGGGTTGCCAGGTCGGAGATGTCGCGCCGCTGGGACACGTGGGCCATGAGGAGGTGCTTGTGGACGAGGAAGACGAGCTGGTCACGCTCGTGGCCGCCCAGCCCCAGGAGCGAGGCCAGGTCCTCGGCGATCCGCTTCCCCACCTCGCTGTGGTCCTCCTCGAAGCCCTTCCCGATGTCGTGGAGGAGGACGGCGAGGTGGAGGACGTCCTTCCGCTTCGTCTCGCGGTAGGCCTGGCCGACGGGCCCCTCGTCGGGGAGGCGGGCCACGGCGGCCTCGAGGGCGCGGATGGAGTGCTCGTCGACGGTGTACTTGTGGTACTGGTTGA
>Ga0187893_10001444_pt1 | contig 56926 bp, 53 predicted proteins | sample MA1701074metaG_FD_139574 | JGI IMG/M metagenome (GOLD analysis project Ga0187893, IMG submission 139574) | White microbial mat communities from a basaltic lava cave in the Kipuka Kanohina Cave System on the Island of Hawaii, USA - MA170107-4 metaG ...
ACAGCGCATGCGTTAGCGATTCCCCCGCGCGCGCTGCAGACCTTCGAGAAAAGCGACCACCTGCGCTAGCGTCAAGGTGCGCATCTGATCGGGCGTCCAGCCGAATTCGTGCGCCAGAATCACCATGGCGCGCATGAAGGGAGACTCCGCGAGGTCGCGCTGCGTGTCGGCGTCGCTCGTTAGGCCGCTGACGCGGTTGACCTGGTCCACGAGAAAGCGCACGACGCCCGAGCGCATCGCCGCGATGTCCTTCTCCTTGAGCGCGGGCTCGATGACGGCGCGCTGGATCATCACGACCGACGTCAGCACATCATCGTCGCGCGCCGCCTTCGCGATCAATTGGACATCGCGCAGCGTCAGCGGCCGCAGTCGCACGCGCCGCGGCGCGGACGCCGCGGCGTCGCTCTTGCCGTTCGCCGCGAGCAGCGCTGCCGGGATCTCGACGTCATACGTGGCGTCGGCTCCGGCGAGGAGCTCTTCCGCGGAGAGCATCAGCGCGCTCATCCGACTTCTACGTCGCTCACGCTCACGCGGCGAGCGCGGAACGTCGCGCGCTCCAGCACGAAGTCATCTTCGGGCAGATTGAACTGCCACGAATCGAAGATCACGCCGTACAGCGTGAGCACGCTGTTCCCGGGATCGCCTTCAGGCTGCAGGTTGTCGAGGATGACCTTCATGTTGAAGGAAGGCATCTTGATCGCTGCGGCCTCTTCATCCGTGGCGTTCTTGCCTAACATCAAGCGCAACAGTGCGCCGTTGATGTAGGCGCGTTCCACCGTGCCGCTGACCTGCGTGTTCCCGGCGCGCAGCTCTTTGGTGGCGTGCGAGCCCATCTCGTGAAAAGCGCGCACTTGCGTGGTGACCGAAATCGAGATGTTGGTGACGCGGCCCACCTGCCCCGACTCGCCGAAGTACTTGCCGAAGACCTCGGCGTCGACGCCTTCGGGATCGCTCAATGCGAGCGAGCCGTCGGCACCGGAATAAACGTTCGCGTTGAACATGCGTGCCGCCTCAGCTGAGGTTCATGATGACGCGCACAACGTCGATGCTGAACGTCGGCATCAGATCCATGGTGACCAGCACTTCTCCGCGGATCTCCATTGCGCGATCGGCCGTGACGTTGAGCGTGTATCCCGTTAGGAACTCGCGCAGAACGAGATCCGCGAGAAACCGATCCAGCGTCGTGCGCAGGTTCTCGCGCACGCGCCGGTTATTGAGCTTGCCGATGTACTGGTTCGCTCCCATGCGTGTCCCTTGCTTCACGTAGTCCACGATCCGACGCGTGGTGATCTGCTGGAACGCTTCGTCGTGCGTCGTTATTCCTTTGACCACACGCACGCCGCGTTTCGTCTGCAGCGTGAGGACGCGGTTTTGCACGAGTGCCTTGAGCTCGCCTTGATTGTAGGTCGTGTCGAGCGCGTCGATCCCGAACAGCGTCTTATTCGTTAGGCTGACGTGCGGCGGCAGCGCGGCCGTGCGTCCGGCGACGGCAGCCGCGGCGTACGCCGGTGGCAGCACGATGCTGCGATCGGTCTCGGGGTCCGTCTGCCGCAGCCCCGGTCCCACGAGCACCAATCGCTTGTCAGCAACGTCGTTGGCGTTCTCCAGCACCTTGTCGACATCGGAACGATCTGCCCCAACGAACGCCACGCGCTCGCGCCCGGCGTTCTCTGACTTCTCCAGATGAGCGAGCACGGCCGACTTCACGCGCGAGAAGGACATGCCGGCAACAACGAGGATCTGTATGTCTTGCTCGACGAGACGATCGAGGGCCTCGGTGAAGCGAGCGAGGGAGACCGCGCCGTTCACACCACCGGCGAAGGGCGTGAATCGGCCACCGTCCGAAAGCACAGGAAGTCCGTCCACTGTGGGCTGCTGCTCGACCTCTACCAACTTCGAAGGTGACTCGACGTCGGCCAGGAGCTGCGCGAGATACGAGAGGCTCGGCACGACGTACACTTCCTGGAGCGAGGCGTAGCGCAACGTGATCTTGCGCAGCGCGTCAGCGGGAACGGGATAGCTGGCGACAACTTCCGCATTCGTCGCTGGCGACGTGGCAAACGTGAGCGCGCGATTCGCCGGATCCACGCGCACGACCTGGCCCGATGGCGCGTCGGTGCGCAGCTGATAGCGGCGTGGGAGCCCGTTTTCCCAAACTGTCACGCTCCCGATGCTCGGCGCGTCGGTTCCGGTTTCGGCCGGAAGAAGTTGCTGCGCCGAGAGGGTGAACGCGCCGCCGACGCGTGCGACGACCTCATCTTCCACGCGCGTCGTCTCATCGACCGGCTCGACGCGGATCTGCAGGCGGTTCCCCCACGTCCCCGGCGTGCGCGCACGCAGCGTCAGCGTCCCGGACCCGCTGGTGGCGCCTAACGAATAGCGCGCGGTCACGGCGGTGCTCGAATCGTAGACGCGCAGCGCGTACACAGTCTGCGCGCCGTTGTCGAACAGCAGCTTGGCGGCCCGCGTGAGCGACAGGTTGTCGTCGCGATCGCTGGGGTTCCAGTCGGGCGCTTCACCGAATCGCGCGCGGGCTTCTTCGTATCCGGTGAGCCGAGCGATCGTGTCGTCGCCGCGCTGCGCGGTGCCGATCAGCCCGACATTGCCGACCGAAATCGCGCCGATCGAGAGGAGGCCCTCGGTGCGTACCTCGATGTACGTCCCGGGGAGAATCGTTTCGGTGATCATTTCCGACATGTGGTCTACTCCTGGCGCGGATGACTAGCGTCCGATCGTTAGGCTGTCTGGCAAAGCGTCGTCCATCGTGACGTCGATGCGGCGGATGGCCACGCCGCTGCTTTCTTCACCGCCGGGCACGTACTCGTGCGCGAAGGCATACTCCAGGCGCTGGCGCCACGCGCCGAACGACCCGGCGACGCCCGATGTCTGCTGCAGCGACTCGGCCGGCTCGACGCTCTGCGCATCGAGCTTCATGAAGCCGAACGTGCGTGGTCCGCTCGCGGAGGCGCAGCGATCCTGCAGCTGTGTCATCAGCGACGCTGCTTGGCTCGCGCTCGACGTCCACAGCTCCAGCTGCAGCGTGCCACGCAGAAACTCCGAACGCAGCGGCTCACGCCACGAGACACCCCAGTGGCTGACCTCGAGCCGCTCGCCAGCGTTCTGTGCGGCGCCGAACGTCACGCGCGCACGCGCGAAGTCAACGCGAAATTCTGTGCCTGCGGTTGGGCGAGCGACGACGCGATACGGTACGGGAGAGCTGGCATTCGTTAGGTTCACGATCGCGACTGCGCTGTCAGGCTCGTTCCCGGGTGGCGCCCGGCGCACGGGAAGGGGCGACAGATCGAGAAAACGCAGGTCGCTCGCGAAGCCATCGCTCCCCGGCTGTACTACCAACTGGCGCCGGATACGCACGATCTGATCGCCTTCGCGGAGAAAGCGCGGCGGTGAGCTTGCGCTCGGTGCCGCGATCGCGACACCGACGGCCACAGACGGAAGATCCGCCGCGAGGGCCGGGCGTAGTCCAGTGACGCGCGCGACCGGAAGGACGGGATCGGGCGGCGCCGCCAACAACGCAGCCAAGCTGCTGGTGATCCGATGCGGCGGCATAGATCACTCCCCCTGCACCGAGCGCGTCGGCTCCGGCTCCACAACCACCGCTTCGGAGCCTTGCGCGATCATGCGGATCAGGACGTGGAGCGAGATGTCGCCTAACGAGGTCTGCGTCGGTACCATCGTAACTTCGACGCTTTCGGATCCGCTGCCGCCCAGAGAAAAGATGCGCAGCGACGGGAATTCGAACAGCAGCGGGTTGAACCCCCGCAGCGGCTCGAGCGGGTCACCGCCCCCCGTCACCAGCACGTCAGGGCGAGCAGCCGCGACTGCTTCGCGCATGCTCACATCTTTCGGCGCACGGACAAGCTCCAATCGCGGCTCTGCCGCGATCGCGGGCTCAATGAATTCCATCATCCAAACGGGCAAATCGCGCAGTAGCACCCGCATTCGTTGGCGTTTGAAGGTCGAGCAGGCGCCACGATGCTATTGCGTGCGAAGTGCGACCATGGATCAATGGATCGAATCTCGATGCACGCACGAGGTGTGGATCGCGCGCGTGCGTATGCACAGGACCGATGGCGCGATCGCGATGCGGCGATCGTTCCCGCAGGTTCGTTCACCTAGCGAGACGCGCTCCGTGTTGTGGTTGTGCTGAACTGAATCCTAGGATCTAGATCCTAGGTTCGGCGCGCGGGCGTCAGTAGTGCGAACGCGGCCACTTACGCAGCAGTGCTGCAGCCTCACTACGACGGCGCAGCTGCGTCTTGGAGAGGATGTTGTGCACGTGGTTCTTTACTGTTGCGACTTCGATGATGAGCCGGGCCGCGATCTCTTTGTTCGAGAGTCCGTCACCAAGCATCGCGAGTATCTCTTGCTCGCGGTGAGTCAGCAACGCAGCAGCTTCTTTCGAGCTCCGGCCTACCCCGATTGACGCAAGTCGTCGCATCAACGAGGCGGTAAGTCTGGGAGAGAGTTGTGCTTCACCGCACAACGCGCTCTCTATTGTCGTGACGAGATCACTGAGCGACCCGTCTCGCGGGACAAATCCGACAACGCCACACTCCACACAGGCGATCAGTGTTGCATCCGCATCCTCGGCGGCGAAGCTCACGATCGAAGTCTGCGGCGCATCGCGGGCAATCCGGCGCGCGCAGTCCAAGGCGCCCGTCATCGACATGTCCAGCAGGACAATGTCCGCACCGTTGGTGGCAACATCCGCCAGCGCCTCATCGAGGCGAGCCCGCGCCGTGATGACCCACTGGCTGCTGTGATCGCTCAGGGCAGCGACGAGACCATCACGCACTATGCGCACGTCGCTGAGCACGAGCACGCGGCCACGGCGCCCTTCAGCGCAAAGCTGGCTCGTTAGGTTTTGTGCGCCGTCAACCATCCCATCCCCCAAATTCGTGCGCCGCCGCAGGCGCCGGAGGCGGTTGGGATGACACGATGTGCCGTGTCACGCTAGTACTGTTGCAGCCGCTCAACGCTTCGCTGGGCAGCTTGTGGCTGCCGCAATGAGCGCGCCTTTTGATCACTGCCTCATTCGCTTCGCTCTGCTCGCGGCGCTATGGAAACGGACGCAGACGCCAGCAGCCGCTCACCGCCAATCACCGGAGGCTGACCGGCGTGCGGCGAGTCGCCGATGGCGGCGCGCGAACAGCCGAGATGATATACGATTAACGCCGGCAGCTACTGCCTCAATGTGAAGCACAGGGTACGCGATGTAACCGAGCCCATGCGACTGGAGATTTCGCGACGGGATTTGCACTATAGAGCCCGGCTATTTGGGACTCCGCAACGTCGCGGAGGCCGCCTAACAACTCGGTAACAGTCGGAACCGCCGGGAAGAGCCTTTCTAGGACGCCATCAGGACCACTCATGAAGAAGATACTGCGTTCGTCGTTGCTGCTCGGCTGCTTGGGAGCGGCACCACTTGCCGCGCAGGCGCCTCAGGGAATCACGCGCCTCGAGGAGCTGACCTGGGTCGAGCTGCGCGAGCTCATCAACGCCGGCAAGACATCCGTGATCATCGGGACTGCCGGCACGGAGCAGAAAGGCCCGCACATGGCGATGGGCGAACACAAGTTTGTGCTGGAGCACACAACCGACCAAATCGCCCGCGCGCTGGGGAATGCGCTCGTCGCGCCAATCATTACATACGTGCCGGAGGGAAGCTGGGACAACCCACGCGGTCACATGACGAAGGCGGGGACGATCACGCTGCCGAACGAGCGCTTCATGGTGCTACTGGAGAATGCGGCCCGGAGTCTCAAGGCCGGCGGCTTCAAGGACATCATTTTGATCGGCGACTCGGGTGGGAACCAGGAGGGGATGAAGAGCGTTGCCGAAAAGCTCAACCAGGAGTGGAAAGGGACGGGGTTTCGCGCGCACTTCATCGGCGACTACTACACGAAATCTCAGGCCGACATCCGCAAGTATCTCGTGGGTCGTGGCTTCGCGGAGAGCGAAGTCGGCAGTCACGCGGGGATGACGGATACATCGGAGCTCATGGCGATCGACGAGAGCCTGATTCGCATGGACAAGCGCGCGCCGGGCGGTGGCTTCGAGAATAGCGGCGTCTCCGGCGATCCAAGCAAAGCAACCGCGGAGCTTGGACGCGAGCTGCTCAAGATCAAGATCGCGAACGCACTCGCGCAGATTCGCGCGAGTCTGGGGGAGAAAGCCCAATGAGACAGCTCATGCTTCTCAGCGCCTGCCTGACGGCTTCGTTAGGCGCACAGTCTCCCGGCGCGCCGTACATCGAGCGCATGACATGGACCGAGGTGCGCGACGCGATTCAAGCCGGCGCCAAGACCGTCATCATTCCGACCGGCGGCACGGAGCAGAACGGTCCGCACATGGTGCTGGGCAAACACAACTACATCGTGACCTTCACGGCCAAGGTCATCGCGGAACGTTTGGGGAATACGCTCGTCGCTCCCACGGTCCAGTATGTCCCTGAGGGAGACTTCAATCGGCCGGGATTCGGTGAGAAACCCGGTGTCATCTCGCACCCGTCACCGGGCTACGACGCTTTGCTCGATGCCGCAGCGCGCAGTCTCAAGGTGCACGGCTTTACCGACATCTTGCTCATCGGTGACAGCGGCGGGAACCAGGCGGGCCTAACGAATGTCGCGAACAAGCTGAACGAAGAGTGGAAAGGGACCGGCGTTAGGGTCTTCGCGCTCACCGACTACTACAGAAAGAGTCGCGTCGAGCTTCGCGCCTGGCTCAAGGAAAAGTTCGGCTACGATTCGACGCAGGCTGGGAGCCATGCCGGGATCACGGACACGTCGCAGCTGCTGTACATCTTCCCGCAAGGCATTCGCAAGGACAAGCTCGCGCCGTTTGGCGGCGGGCCCGAGTCCGGCGTGAACGGTGATCCCACGAAAGCCACGGCCGAAATCGGCAAACAAGCCGTGGAGTTCAAGGTCAACGCGGCGATCGAGCAGTATCGCGCGCTAAAGTCAGCGCCTTGATTTCGCGGCGTCGGTGTCGGTCGGCTGGTGGCCATTCGGCTGCAGGACTACGACTGTTTATGGCCGGCTACGCCGGCGCTAAGGAAGCAGTACACAGCCTGCAGGCCACCCTCCTTCCCTCCATCCGCGCCTAACGACCGTCGACCAATATATGAAGGCGGGCACCCCCCACCGCCCGTTGCGCGGCCCTGAGCGCAGTGAGGCGCGGGCGCCCCCGAAGGCGGCGTCATGAGCGAGATCCGGCGCACGCGACGGCCAGTGACGTGCTGCGCGCTACGCACGACCGCGTGCAGCCGAGATCGAGCGAATGCTAGCCGCCGTAGCGGGGCGCCCCGCCGAACACCAGCCGCCGTAGCGGGACGCCCCGCCGACCAGCTGTCCAGCAAATCAGCAAGACACGCAGCGGTGGTTGTTCTTGGAGCCGAGGCTTTCGAGCAACGCCACAGTTTCGAGGAAGGGCGAGATGCGCTGGACCGGGCCGTTGGCCATGTCGGCCGTGGTCTGACCCGTGCGCGCCACGGCCTTCACATCCGCGCCCTTGGACACGAGATACTTGATCATCTCGTTATCGCCGCGCGCGGCCGCGTTATGCAGCGGTGTGTAGCCGTTGAAGTCGCGCCCGTTCACATCCGCGCCTAACTCCTCGACGAGGTACTTGACTGTCGCCAGCCAAGCATCCGGCACGTGCCGGTGATCGTTCGCTGCGTACCCTTGGCCGTAACCAGTGCCCGACGCGGCGTGAATCGCATAGATGCCAGGACCGCCTTCGGGTACTGGCGGCAGCAACGACGGATCGGGAGTGTCTGCGCCGCCCGCATTGCCGCCGCGACGCGCGCGCGGCGCCGGACGAAGCGTGGCGAACTTTGAATCAGCACCGTACTTGAGCAACAACTTCATTGCATCGAGATCCGTGGCATACGCGGCGCGCCAGAAGGGCGTCGCGCCGGCGAAGTCGACGCGCAGGTTGTCGCGGTTGTACGTCGTGTACCACAGACTTCGCTTGAGCCGCACGTTAGGATCGGCCTTCGCCTTGAGCAGCGCTTCCATGAGTTCGAGATACGTCGTCTTCTGCTGCAGGTTGAACACCGGCTGTGGTGTGCGCGATGTCGGCGCCCATTCCTTGTTGATCACAGCGTAGAGCGGCGTGGCTCCTGCGTCGCTGGGAAGGTTTGGATCGGCGCCGCGCTCGAGGAGGACCTTCGCGAGATCGTAGTGACCATTGATCGTCGCGAGCAACAGCGGCGACGTCTTGTCGGCCGGTGTTTGGAAGTTGATGTCGGCCTTGGCCTCGAGTAGGGCGAGCGCCGTCTCAGTCTGTCCTTCACGCACGGCGAGGTGGAGCGCCGTTAGGCCGCCCTGGAAGCCGACCATCTGCGTGAAGCCGGCGAAGTCCTCGTCTCCGCCAGTTTGCGTCCCTTGGTACATCTCCGGCTCAGGCTCCGCGACGATCGCGTTAGGATTCTTCTCCGCTTCGTTCGTCGCGCGCACGGCGTCCTGGACGAGTTTCGTGTCGGGGTGCCACGTGGCGATTGAGTCCGCGCCTTGCGCCTTGCGGCCGGATCGGAGCACCTGGTTGCGCCGGACCTTTGCTTTTTGGTCCTCGGCGGCGCGGGCCATGAGATCGAGCACTGTTGCCGTGATCGCCGGATCGGCGCCGGCCTGCAGTAGTGCTTTGACGGCGTTCGTGCGGCCGCGCGCGGCGGCGAGCATAAGCGGCGTCTCTCCCCACGCCGGCTCTTTGGCGTTAGGGTCCGCGCCGGCTTTGATCAGCGCGGTGATCACGCCGGTACTGCCCGCCAGCGCCGCCAGATGCAGCGAGGTCACGCCCGTTTCGGTCGTCACTTTCGCGTCGGCACCTGCCTTGAGGAGCGCTTCGACGACAGGCGCGCTTCCGGTCTGGCTGGCGACGTGCAGCGGCACGTAGGCACCGACGCGCGTTGTCGCGGTCCGGCTCGCCTTGGCTCGAAGCAGCAGCGTCGTCATTTCGGCGTCGCCGTTCCTCGCGGCCCAGTGCAGCGCTGTCATGCCGTCGCCTTGCGGCGCGTTGACATCGGCGCGCTTGGCGATGAGCGAGCGCACGGCGGCGATGTCGCGGCGCATGGCAGCATCGGCGACGGGCGAGCTCGGGCCAGTAGCGGCGAGCGTTAGGCCCGCAATGGCTACCGTGGCGAAGATCTGCCTGGCATTACTCATGCTTTGTCTCGGAGTGCAGGTTCGCTAACCGCTTTCACCGGTGAAGCAGTTGATCTCATCGTATCAGAACAAAAACTCACCCGTGCTGTCACCAAAGTTCTCGATGTCTTCCATGCCTAACCGGTGCATGAGGCCAAGCATGGCGTTCGCCATCGGCGTGCCGTCCGGCGCCTTGAGGTGCACGTTGCCCGCCATCTTCCCGTTGGCGCCGCCTAACACGATCAACGGACAGCGACGATGGTTGTGCACATTGCCGTCAGCCATCGGCGATCCGTAGATCACCATGGTCTTCTCCAACAAGTTCGAATCGCCTTCTCTCGTATTCTTCAGCCGGTTCATGAGATACGGCAGCAGGCTGATGTGATACTTGTTGATCTGATAGAACTCGCTCACGCGCTTGGGGTTGTTCCCGTGGTGCGACGCCGGGTGAAAGCCCGTCGTCACGCCGCTCTCGGGATATACGCGCGCTGACGCGTCGCGCCCGCACTTGAGCGAGAACACGCGCGTCATGTCGGACTCGAACGCGAGCACCTGCAGATCGAACATGAGCTTCATGTGCTCTTCGAACGAATCGGGCACACCGGCCGGCGCGTTAGGCAGCTCCCGCTCTTCGCCACTATTGTTGCGCGCTTCGACCTGCTGAATGCGCCGCTCGATCTCGCGGATGTTGTCGAGGTATTGATCCATGCGCAGGCGATCGGAAGCGCTCAATTCGCGCTTGAGATCAGCCACGCGCCCCGTGATGTAATCCAGAATGCTTCCCGTCGTTTTCGAGCGCGCCGCGCGTTCTTCCGGAGTGCCACCCGCGCCGAACAACTGATCGAACGCGACGCGAGGATCGCGGATCATCGGTAGCGGCTCGGTCGGCGATGCCCAGCTGATCGTGTCGGTGTACGCGCAGGAGTAGCCGTACGCACAGCCCCCTGCTCTGTCTACCGGCTCGATGCACAACTGCATCGACGGAATCGGCGTGCTCTGGCCATAGCGCTGCGCATACATCTGATCCAGCGACTTTCCGACGTAGATATCGGAGCTTTCGGTCTGCATCGGGTGCGATTGCGTAAGGAAGACCGCGCTGGACCTGAAGTGGTCGCCGCCGATCTCTTCAGGCTTGTACGCCTCCGCCATGCGCACGTCCGTGTTGCTGATGATCGTTAGGTGCTTCCGCCACGACTCCAGCGGGGCGAGGGCAGTCGGAGACAGATCATACGCAGCGCCGGTCGCCACCGGCGACCAGAAGTTCTGCGATGCACCGAATGGGCTGCACCCCGCCGCACCGTGCACCATCTCGATGCAGATGAGGCGAGTGGCGTCCTGCGGCGCTCTGCGCCACACGCTGCGCGCTGGGATCATCGCCTCGAGATACGGAAGCGCCACCATGGCTCCCATGCTCTGCAAGAAGGTGCGGCGAGGCAGGTGTTTTCCCGTGATGACCATCCTCTTCTCCTTTTGCGTAGCGTGACTGTTACTTGTCCCCGTCTGCTACTTCGAGTCGCTGCATACGAAACGCCCGGCTATTCACGACGCCCATGATGTAGGCGCCGACACGATCGTTGTCCGCCGCCGCGTTGCGCACGATGCTGCGCACGGTCGGCATGTCGAAATACTCCACGCGACGGCCTAGTGCGTAGGCCATCAGATTTCGCGTGAAGGTGCGCAGCAGTGACTCGCGCCGCTTGAGCAACGCATCACGCAGATCAGCCGGACTTGCGACTGGCGTTCCGTCCCACAGTTCGCTGCGCGCGTCCACGGGCCGGCCGTTGTCGCGCACACGCCAGCGCCCCGTGACGTCGTAGTTCTCGAGCGCCAGCCCGATCGGATCCATCATGCGATGACATGCATTGCACGTTGGATTCGAGCGGTGCTGCTCCATGCGCTCTCGCACAGTGAGCAGCTTCCCTTCGTTGGCAGCAGGTGTTGCCTCCAGGTCGGGTACACCCGGGGGCGGAGGAGGCGGCGGACTATGCAGGAAGACCTCCATCACCCACTTCCCGCGCTCGACAGCCGACGTTCGCATCGCGTGCGATGTGAGCGTGAGAATGCTGGCGTGGGCGAGCAATCCGCGCCGCTGCGGATCGCTGTACGTGTAGCGGCGGAACTCGTTCCCCGACACGTTAGGTATTCCGTAGTGAGTCGCGAGTCGCTCGTTGATGAACGTGTAATCCGCGTTCCACAGCTCCAGCACGCTGCGATTCTCGCGCACGAGGTTCTGGAAGAAGAACTGCGTCTCCTTGCGCATTGCCATGCGAAGCTGCTCGTCGAAATCGGGATACTGCCTAACGTCTGGCTGCACCTTGTCCAGGTCCTGCAGCCGCAGCCACTGCGCAGCGAAGCGCGTCGCGAGCGCTTCTGCCCGCGGATCCTCCATCATGCGACGGACCTGGCGCTGCAATACGGCTGGATCCGAAAGCTTGCCCGCGCTGGCGAGCGAAAGCAGTTCATGATCCGGCGGCGCGGACCAGAGGAAGAACGAAAGGCGCGACGCCAACGCAACGTCGCTGAGACGATAGCTCTCGCCCGACTTCACGCTGGCCGGCGATCGCTCGAACCGGAAAACAAAATCAGGACTGGCAAGGATCGCCTGCAGTCCGGTGCGTACACCCGTCTCGATAGCGTTAGGCATGTCGCCCTTCGCCGCTCCGTCGTACAGCGACATCAGTCCCTGTACATCGTTGGACGTGAGCGGACGGCGGAACGCTGCGCTCCCGAATCGCGTGAGAATCTTCTCGGCGCACGGTCGCGCCTCACTTGGCGCCTTTGGCTGACAGGTGAAGATGCGACGCCGGACCGGAGAGTCGGACACGCCCGTCGGGTTGTCCGGGCCGCTGATAACCAAATCGCGGAGATGCGGCAGCAGTGAGAAGCCGTATGCGGCCGCCGTGGACGTGCTGTTCAGCGACCATTTGAGCGGCGAGATCAAATCCTGGGCGACGCCCTGGAAGGCCGGCGGAACGAATGCGGCTGAGACGCGGTGCGGACCGGCCGTGATGCGAATCGGCTGGGTAGCCATCGATGCCCCGTTTGGATCGCCCGCGTGCATGAAGCGGTCGACTCCGAGCAACGCCACGCGTTCGCCGTCGATCGAGATCTCGATCTGCTCACCACGCGCGTTCGTCCCGGCGAATGCGCCTGTCGTTTCGTGGAAGAAGACGACGCGGAACGCGTACGAGCCGTCGGCTGGGAACGTGTGGATGACAGACAGGCCGCCGCGGGTCCCGAATGGCGCGCCTTCCACAGTCTCCAGTTGAGACGCGGTGCGCGGGATGCTGTAAGTCGCCGAGCTCGCCGTTGCGCGCGGATTGCCGACGGCTAGCCACGCGATGTCGCTCGCTGCACGGAGGTAGGCGTCCAACAAAGTCGGCGATAATGCCTGGACGTCGGCGATGTTGTCGAAGTTTTCGCTTTGCGTGTCCAGCGGCAGATAGGCGTCGGCGTCGATCTCCAGCCCGAGCAAGTCACGAATCGCTCGAGTGTACTCGGCGCGATTCAATCGCTGGAACGTGCGTCCCCCCGGGTTCGGATGCGCAGCCGCCGCCGAGTCGAGCTGAGACTCCAGCGACAGCATGAGCGCGCTAAGCGAGTCGCCCTTTGGCCGGCGCTGTCCTGGCGGGGGCATCATGCCGGAGCGGAGCTTGGCGACCATCTTCTCGGCGACGTCGGCCATCCGCGGTGCGGCGGAGGCATCGAACTCCTCGAGGGACAGGTTTCCTCGTTTCTGCTCGCTGTTGTGGCAGCGGGTGCAGTAAGTCTTGACGACTTCGTTCAGCGCGGTCGGGGCAAGACTCCCGCGCGGTACCGTGTGGGCGGGCCGAGTGACCGCGACGGCGGCGTAGTGACTCTGACCTCTGGCCTCAGACCTCTGGCCTTGCAGTCCGAGAGGCACCAATAACGTCAGCGCTGCGCCGGCAAAAACCTTCATTAGGGAGTCTCCCAAAAGCCGATTGACGCAACTACGCCTAACGTCGTGTCAGCGTTGACGTTTGGGGCACACTGACGCTCCACAAAATTGCGGGCCAACGCGCCGCTTGCGCAAGTCATTCCAGGGACTGATCCTATCCGTCATGCGGCGAGCAGCGTTCCAGTCAGCGGCTGTGGTCGTTGTTGTGGCCCTGTTTAGAGTTGGAACGGTGCGAGTGTCACTCGGCAGCCTCCTCTTAGTCGCGCTTTGCCTTGGAGGTATCACACCAAGTAGCGCGCGGGCCCAGGAGCAAAAGGGCGACACAACGATCGACGAAGCGCGGCTGGTCGCGTACACAAAGGCCTTCGCCGCGATCGCCGTCGCGCGGGATTCGGCCCATGCTGCGCTCGCCTTGCCGAGAAACAAGACGAACGAGCTTCAGAGGGATCTGCGTGAGAAGCTGCACAAGGAAATCGAGCAGATCCTGAAGGCGCAGGGTATGACAGCCGAGCAGTACGCACACATCACGTACGTGATCGCGACGGACGAGAATCGGCGCAAAACGTTCGAGGAGATCCTCGCGCGGCTCAGGGCCAAGCCGGACTCTCGTTAGGCGCCACCGCGCGGACTCGTCGCTTGAACCTATTGCAGAAGGGAGTTTTCTCGATGTGCCGGAACATCAAAACACTGACGAATTTCGAGCCGAACGCCACGGATGACGAAGTCCGCGCATCGGCGTTGCAATTCGTGCGCAAGGTCAGCGGAACGACAAAGCCGTCCAAGGCAAACGAGGAGCTATTCAATCGCTCAGTCGATGAGGTGACGCACATCGCGCGGCACCTGATCGACGCGTTCGTGACGAATGCACCGCCGCGCAACCGTGAGGACGAGGTGCGCAAGTTGAAGGAGCGCTCGCTCAAGCGGTTCCCGCGCCCGCAAGCGCAAGCCTCGTAAGCACACCTCGTTAGGTGGCAGGCGCACACTAACCCCCTTCTCGCATGCGCCGACTCTTCGCAATCTCTTGCGTCAGCGCCGCGTTGCTGACGAGCCCTGTCGTCGCGCAGCAAGCGCCGGCGGACAGCATCCGAAACGCGGTGAACCGCGCCTTCGCGCCGTGGACCAACAGTGATGGTCCCGGCTGCGCGGTCGCCGTGAGCCGCGAGGGGAATGTCGTGTTCCAGAACGGTTACGGCATGGCCAACCTGGAGCTGGACGCGCCGATCACTCCGAATACGATCTTTCACGTCGCCTCGGTCTCGAAGCAGTTCGCCGCCATGGCCATCATGCTCCTGGCGCGCGACGGCAAGCTGTCGTTGGACGACGACGTTAGGCGGCACCTGCCGGAGCTGCCTGACTACGGTCACAGGATCACGATCCGCCATCTGCTGCAGCATACGAGCGGGTTGCGCGACCAATGGGATCTTCTCTTCCTGGCGCGCGGACGATTCGAAGAGAATCGCATTACTGAAGGCGACGTGCTCGAGATCGTCGCGCGTCAAAAGACGCTCAACTTCGTCCCCGGCAGCGAATACCTCTACAGCAACACGGGCTACACGCTCGCGGGAACTATCGTCAAGCGCGTGAGCGGCAAATCGCTACGCGACTTCGCCGACGAGCGGATCTTCCGGCCGCTGGGGATGACGAGCACGCACTTTCATGACGACTACACGATGGTCGTCAAAGACCGTGCCGCCGCGTACGTGCGCGGAGCCGACGGCAAGTGGCATGTGAGTCTGCCTAACTACGACACATATGGCGCTACGAGCCTCTTCACGACAGTGGGAGATCTGCTGAAGTGGGACGCGAACGTGTGGAAGCCGACGGTCGGCGACGAGACCATGTTGCGCGACATGCGCACAAGCGCGACGCTCACCGCAGGCGACACGACTGGCTACGGACTCGGCATCGCCACTGAGGTGTACCGTGGTGCGCGACTCATCGGCCATAGCGGCGGAGATGCCGGCTATCGCACATACACCGGTCGCTTTCCGGAACACGGACTCTCCATCGTCGTTCTGTGCAACGCGGGTCCGGCTAACCCAACGGCGTTGACTCGAGCCATCGCCGACGTGTACATCGGCAGCAAACTGGCGCCGGTGGAGCCTCCAGCGAAGGCGGCCGTGAGTCTCTCGCGCGAACAGATGGAAAAGCTCGCCGGGGTGTACGTGAACGAAATCACGGGAACGCCGACTATCGTCGCTGTGCGGCGCGACACGCTGAGGCTCGGACGCACGGTTGGGCCTGCACTGGCGCCGATTACCGAGCGGCGCTTCAGCGTCGCGGCGCAACCGATTGTCCTCGAGTTCATGCCTAACGGGGACCTCGTCCAGACGATCCTCGCATGGCCCAATCCCAAGCCGACCACACTCAAACGATTCGAGCCGGCGCGGCCTTCACGCACTGAGATGGACGCATACGCCGGGACGTACTACAGCGAGGAGCTCGGCGCGACGTGGCACGTGACGGCAACGGACAGTACGCTCGTGTTCCGGACGCGCTGGGGATCGGCTACAGGAGCTACCGTTAGGCCCGCGTACGGAGACACGTTCGTCGGCGATTTTCTGGTGAGCTTCACACGCGCGCGCGGCAACAAGGTTGACGGAATGCTCATGAGCACCAGCCGCGTGCGCAAAGTGCGCTTCACCAAAACGGGGCCATAGCGATGCGCTGCACGCTTGCCGCCGTCGTCGTCGTCGCGCTCGGCGCTGCGGGAGCAAGTGCGCAGCGTGGCGACCGACTCGCCATCGACACGACGGAGTTAGGCGCGCGGCTGCGCAATCTGTCCGCCGACTCGATGCGAGGTCGTTATCCGGGAACGGACGGCGAGATCCTAACGAGCCGCTATTTGATCCAGGAGCTGACGTCGTTCGGTGTGCGCCCCGGCGCCAACAGCGACTGGCTGCAGCCGGTCATCATCGGGATGCATCGGCCGAGCCCTGAAGCGGCGCCGCCCAGCATGCGCGTTTCAGGCCGTGTGAACCGACATTTGGAGCATGGACGCGATCTGCGCCTTGCCAATTACTCGAGAACCACGAGCGTCTCCGAAGGTGGTAGTCTGGTTTTTGTAGGCTATGGCATTAACGCACCGCTGTATGGCTGGAATGACTTCGAGGGAGTGGATCTCAAGGGGAAGATTGCGATCGCCTTGTTAGGCGAGCCAACGCTTGGCGGCGATACGGTACGCTTCAACGGCGCTCGCGCGTCACGCTTCTCTTGGACAACCGACAAGATCGAGGAAATGGCGAATCGTGGTGCCGTGGGCGTGCTCTGGATCAGGCCTACTGGATCGATTTCTCGCGCGCCTGTCTCTGGGGCCGCTTACCTCGTGACGCACGTTTCTCCCGTGAGCGTCAAATTCTCGGGCAATATCGCCGACTCGACGGTTGCGATGCTCCTGCCGCCCGGGTCCGAACCGATGGCCGCGCTCGTCGCGCGAGCAGCCCGTCCGGGGTTTCGCGCCGTACCGCTGAACGTGCGCCTGGACGTGACGTTCAGCACGCGGTCGTTGTACGTGAATTCAAATAATGTCGTCGGTGTCGTTCCCGGCACGGATGCGAACCTGGCGCGCGAGCACATCGTGATCAGCGCACACTGGGACGCGTACGGTGTCGGTGCGCCGGTCAACGGCGACTCGATTTACAACGGCGCGCTGGACGACGGCTCGGGAATGACCGCGGCGCTCGCGCTGGCGCGCGTGTTCGCCGCCAATCCGCAGCCGCGCTCGATCACGTTCGTGTTTACGACAGCAGAGGAGATCGGGTTGTTAGGCGCGCGCGCGTTCGTTTGCTCAGGGCCGCTTCCTATGGACCGCGTCGTCGCGAACCTCAATCTCGACGACGGCATCGAACTATTCGGACCGAAGCGTGACGTCGCGCCGTTAGGTGTCGAGCTGTCGTCACTGGGGAGAACAGTCGCCGAGGTCGCGCGGGCGCACGGACTGCGCGTCTCGCCGGACCCCTTCCCGCAGGAAGGCTTCTTCCTGCGCGCTGACAACTTCCCCTTCGCGCGCGCCGGCGTGCCTGCGTTGTACGTCGCACTGGGCACGGACGACGCGACGCGGCCGGCCGGCTTCACTGTCAACAAAACGAACGAGTACTTGCAGCGGCACTACCACCGGCCGAGCGACGACTACGCCACCGTGGTGCACGATCTGCGCGGCGCGCTGCAGTTCGCCGAGTTCGCTCGTGACCTGACGATCGCGATCGCGCGCGCACGCGAGCGACCGCAATGGAACGTTGGCGTGGAATTCAGCCGGCCCAGCGCCGCAGGGCCGCCGCCGGGTTGCCGATAGCGAGGCAGCCGTGTAGTGCGCCGCGCCGCGCACAACTCGCGCGTGTTTTAGTGAGCGCGCCCGTGTAGCTGGCGTGACCGGTCTCCCCGGCTTAAGCACAATCCAGAAGCTCCGGTATTTCCTGGCCGGTGTGTTCCCTGCTCAGTCGAATTCGGGTGGGGCGGTTCTCGCACGCTGGCTGGAGCGTTATCCGCGCGTAGCAGGCTTGAGCGATCGCATCGGCACGTCGGCCGTGGGCGTCAGCGTGCGGCGCCTGACGAGCACGTTCGTTCTAGGACACTACGCCGCCGATGACGTGGACTGGACGAAGCTGCCTAACGACGCGCTGCCGGTGCTGCGCACGACAATCCTGGCCGCGGCGCTTCTCTGCCTCACTGTGCCTCTCGCGGTCGCCTGGATCTGGCCACCGCTCTCGTCCCAAGCCATCACGGGCGCACCAGGCGAGCCTGTTGCCGGCTGGTCGGTCACCCTGTGGCTCGTCGCGTTGTCGCTCGCCTGGAGCTGCTTGTTGGTAGGAACTGCGGCGGCGAATCGCCTCGTCTTTCTGCCGAGCGTGGCGGTGTTCTTGTACTTCAGCGCAGCGGAGCACTGGCGCTCGATTTCCGGTATCTCCAGAAACCGGGCGACCGGAACACTTCCGCGTTAGGCACGCTGGTCGTGGCGCCGCTACCTGACCGAACCGCCCTGCTTGCGACGATCACCTACGCACCGTCGGAGCCTGAGCGGCGCTGGGACCCTCGTGCGCGCGCTGCACGCGTTGCCACGGTAGCCTCTCCTTTTCGAAGGTCGGACTTCACTCGGCACGCAGTCGGACGTTGACGCTCTGAACGACCCCCCCCTCCCCTGGAACTGAGGGCCCGCCAGTGGCATTCCTTTGGAGCCACCACTTCATTCGAGCAGATGCAGCTCCGTCGTCTGTGTATCACGGTTCTCCTGGTCGGCTGCGGCGGCGACCGCTGGCCGAGGCCGCCAGCGAGCCCGCCGGGACAGTTCGCGCGCGAGTTGGACGCGTGGCGCACGGACCGGCGCGAGCGCCTGCTGCGCCCGGGCTCTGGCCCCGTGACATGGGTGGGACTGCACGAGCTCGCGGCTGGCGCTATGACGTTAGGCTCGGACTCCGCACTGCCGATCGTTCTGTCGGCGGCGGGCGTCCCGCGCCGAGTCGGGACGCTGCACCGAACAGGGAGCGCTGTGCGCTTCGAGCCGGCGCCTAACGCGAATGTTCGCCTGGCCGACAGCACGATTGTCACGACCCCGATCCCCCTTGCGAGCGATCGCGCGGACTCGGCGACTGTCCTCGCCGTGGGGTCACTTCGCATGCGCGTGCACGGCGAACCGGGGACCGACCGTCTCTGGTTGCGCGTTTGGGATACGCAGCATCCGGCACGAACGACGTTCGTCCTGCCGGCGACGTACGTGGCCGACACGAACTGGCGCTTCATGGCGCGCCTGGAGCCCTTTGAACAGGGTCGCGAGTTCCGAGTTCCCGATATCGCCGGCGGCACACAAACATTCCTTGCGCCGGGCGAGCTCGTGTTCCGCGTGGGCCGCAAGGCTGTGCGCCTAACGCCATTCGCCGACTCGAGCAGCAAGGACTACTTCGTCATGTTCTGGGATTCGACTGCACTGTCGACGACATACGAGGCCGGACGTTATTTACATATCCCATTCCCCGACTCCACGGGTTGGACGGTGATCGACTTCAATCGCGCGTACAATCCACCCTGCGTCTTTTCCGCTTATTCCACATGCGCACTGCCGCCGCGTGAGAACCGGCTCCCGCTCGCCATTACTGCCGGCGAGCAGCGCGCAAAATGATGCTGCGACTGCCCGCAATCCTCGTTGCCTGCGCCGGCGTCGCCGGTGCGCAAACGGCGAACGTGTCGCCCGACCGAGTGGACGAATTCGTGCGCGCGGAAATGCAGCGCCAAAAAGTGCCCGGCGTGGCTCTCGCGATAGTCAGTAGAGGCGAGCTGTTCGCTGCTAAAGGCTACGGCTTCGCCAACGTGGAACACCGGGTCCCCGTCACGAGCGAGACCATCTTTCAATCCGGCTCGTTAGGGAAGCAGTTCACGTCGGCGCTCGTCATGCTCCTCGTTGAGGAAGGAAAGCTCGGTCTCGACGATCGCATCACGCGCTTTTCCCCCGACGCGCCGGCGAGCTGGCTAAACATCCGTGTGCGGCACCTTCTCACGCACACCTCGGGCATTCCGGACTACACCGACGAGGACATGGACTTCCGTCACGACTACACGGAAGACGAGCTGACCAAGATGGCGTACGGCCTAACGCTGGAGTTCGAGCCGGGCGCGCGCTGGAACTACAGCAACACTGGCTACGTTATGCTCGGCATCCTCATTCACAAGGTTGCCGGGCGCTTCTACGGGGACGTGCTCCGGGAACGCGTCTTCGGTCCGCTCGGGATGAAAACCGCGCGCATCATCAGCGAGGAAGACATTGTCCCCAATCGCGCCGCGGGATATCGACTCGTGAAGGGCGAGCTCAAAAACCAGGAATGGGTCGCGCCGATGATCAACACGACGGCCGATGGCTCGTTGTATCTAACGGTGCTCGATATGGTCGCCTGGGATCGTGGGCTGCGCGCCAAGTCGATCCTCCAACCGGAGAGCTGGGCCCAAGTGTTTTCTCCCGCCGCCCTCAAGAGCGGCAAGACGTACCCGTATGGCTTTGGCTGGTCCGTCACCGAAGAAGGCGGCCAAGAGACGCAGCAGCATGGTGGGGCGTGGCAGGGTTTCCAGACCTACATCGCGCGATACCTGGGCGACGACCTAACGATTATCGTGTTCGCCAACCTCGCGGGAGCCAATACGGAACGCTTCGTCGAAGGCATCGCGGCGCTCTTCAATCCGCGGCTGGCACGACGCGAGCCCTCGCCGATCGCCGACGCCGAGCCGGCCGTTTCTGCGCGCGTGCGCGAAATCCTCAGCACTGCGGCGCAAGGCAAACTGTCGAAGAAAGACTTCGCCTACCTGCGCGCCGGCTTCTTTCCCGACGCCGCCGATCGGTATCGACAGCTCTTGCGTCCACTCGGGGCGCCACAAAAGATCGAGTTGCTCGAGCGGCGTGAGCTTGGCGACGATCGGATCTACCTCTACCAAGCGACGTTTGGTGACCGCACATTCGTCGTCCAGCTCGGACTCGCGCCTGGCGACAAGATCTCGCAGTTCAGCGTGCGACCGAAATGACGCTTCGCGCGCCACCTTCCCCTTTTGGGAGACTCTTATGCGCGCAACGACTGTGATGTGTGGTGCTGTCGCGGTAGCCGCAGTGCTAGCATGTCAGCCCGCAGCGCCGCAGTTCAGCGCGGCGGACGAAGCGACCGTGCGCGGCATGTTCGACTCGACCGTCGCCGACCTCAATGCCGGCAGGTTCGACTCGTGGGCGGCGCGCTTCAGCGACAACACGCTCTTGCAACCACCTAACGAGAAAACGGTGAACGGGCGCAGCGCCGCGCTGGCGTGGATCAAGGCCCTCCCGCCAATCGAGAACGTGTCCTTCTCGAACGTTCAAGTATCCGGCGAAGGCAACACGGCCTACGGCACGAGCGCATACGTATTGAAACTGAAAGACATCCCCGCCGACACTGGTAAGCAGCTCGCCGTCTTCCGTCGCGGAGCCAACGGCACATGGCAAGTCGTCGCCGTGAACTTCAACTCGGATGTGCCGTTGCCGATGCCCGCTGCGCCCGCCGGGGCAAAGAAATAGCCCGCGGCGGTGATCGGCATGAACAGAGCGCGAACGTGTCTGCGGTCCCCCGCGGCAGTTGCACTCATCGCCGCAGCGATTGCTTGCGGCGGCGCTGAGGCGCCGGGTCCGGCTTCGGCGGCGGTCGACGATTCGGTCACGGCCGCCACGCGCGCGGCGATCCACGCCGCGTGGTTGAGACATATTGCCGGCGCGATCCAGCGGGATGTCGCCGCGGTGAGCGAGATCTACGCGCCTAACGCGGTGTACGCCACCAGCGGTGTCGAAATCCGTGGTCGTCCGGCGCTCGACACCATGGAGGCGCGCGGCTTTGGAGCCATGACCGTCATCGATGCGACGCACACGACGAGTGACCTTGAGGTTGCCGGCGACGTCGCCTACGAGCTAGGCTCTATCATAGGGCCCGTGCAGCCAAAGGGAGACAGCGCGCGCGTCATGAGCTTTCATTTCATGGCGCAGTGGCGCAAACAATCCGACGGAAGCTGGCGGCTCACATATCTCGTGGGGCAGTAACGAGCAGCTGAGGGAGATCGCTATGCCGCGTATGGCCTTTGTCGTGATCGGCGCTCTCGTGTTAGGCAGTGCCAACGCCAAGTCGCAAGTGGCGCCGAAGGGTCCTGGATATCGCGCTGAGTATCTCGCCGAACTCAGCGTCGCCGAGGATCATGTCGTCCGGCTCGCGGAAACAATTCCGGCTGACAAGTACACGTGGCGTCCGGCCGAGGGCGTACGCTCCATCAGTGAAGTCCTGCTGCACCTCGCGAGTTCGCACTACAACATGCCGCGCTTCCTCGGCGTGGCGCCGAAAGAGGGAATGCTCGCCGCCGATTACGAAAAGTCGACACGTGACAAAACGAAGATCGTCGCCGCGCTGCGCGAATCGTTCGCGTTCATGCGCGCGGGAGTGGAGCAGCTGACCGATGCGGATGCCGAGAAAACACTTCCCTGGTTCGATGGAAAGAACACCTATCGCGGCATACTCTATTTCATGGCGCGACACACAGGCGAGCATACGGGTCAGCTGATCGCATACGCACGGATGAACGGTGTCGTGCCGCCATGGAGCGAGCGCGAATAAACCACAGGCGTCAAACCTCGTTTGTACTACAAGCGACCCATCTGGACGAAATAGAATGTGTAGAACGCGCTCCACGCGATCACGAACAGCGTGAGCCAGAGCCCTGAGTGAGCGTCGACGTGCCCCCGGAATACCATCCGGACACCAGCCACGAGCAAGAACACGGGCGCTATTCGCACAATCCGAGCGAAGACTGTCCACAAGAGTGCCGTACCTAACGAAATACCAAGCGTGAACGCAAGCGCCGCATACACTTTGAGCGGCACGCCGCCTAACACGAGGAACGGCGTCATCGGCAGGCCGTCCGCCGTAAGCTTCACCGTTGTTTGCTGCAGGAGTCCCATGCTGATCCCGGGAATGTTCTGCAGAAAAGCGACGTATCCGCCGCCGACCATTGTCACGAGCACCCAGATGACGACGACCGCTACGAGCGAGCCGACGAGGGACCACGCCCACGCAATAATGCCGGCCCGAATCGAGAAGAGCGTCGCGAAGGTGATGTAGACGTCCGGGACGATGAAGAAGGCCAACCCTTCGGCCAGTCCCCAGAGGAAGCCCGCATAACGGGCGAGACGCTCATCCCGCGCTAGGCGCGCGACCGATGATTGTTGCACGTCGGAATCCAAGGTAGAGCAGAACGAGCGCGATTCCCTGAAGGACGTGATACAGCGCGTTGTGATCGAAGTAGACCGGATGCAGCGCGACCTGGAGTTGCTGCAGCAGCGCGGCGGCGATGGAAAGCGCGAACGCCGCGGCCAGCAGCCACCAGGCCTGCGCGTCCTGGCGCAGAGCCTCGCGCACGGCGGCGATCAAGAAGAGTATCAACGTCGGTGCGTAGAAGCGGACGATCGTTCCATACGACTCGTCCACAAAGAGAACGGCGTACGCAAAACTGATGCAGTACGGCGCAACGACCAGCAGCCGAGCGCGCCGACTCAGAGCCGGCAGGAGCACGCGGATCCCTAACGAGAGCAGCGTGCAGGAAACGACCATGATCGAGACGCACACCGGGATCCACGCGAAGAAGCCTGCCTGCGTCGCGGTATCGGAGGGGAAGAACGCATGAAACAGCGCACCAAAGAATGCCGCGCTCGCCAGCGCTGCCACAATGGCGACACCGGCGCGCGCCAAGTCCCTGCGTTCGCGCGACAAGCGCCGCGCGAGAAAGGCGCCCAGTACTGCTAAACCGAGATCGGTGAAGACGACGTCCGGGTCGTTGATGTTCATCCGTCGCGCAACTGTTTGGCGCGGAGCGGCTGATCGGAAATGATCCCGTAGGGCCGCTTCGCGAGCGCGGCGCGAATGTCTGGCGCCTCGTCGATGGTCCAGATGAACACGGGCCAGCCCTTCGCGATCAACCGCCGAGTGACGTTTGGGTCGACTTCGTGATTGATGCTGAGCAGATCCGGCTTCACGATCTTCCGGATGGCGCGGCGGATGAACTCCTGCCTAACGGGCCATGGGAGGTCGACGCGATCTTCCGGCTTGATCTCGGCGATCAGTTCCGGATTCCAGTTCGTGTCCATGAAGATGAGCGCCGTTCGCACACGCGGATCCAGCTTCTTCAGACGATAGAGGACGAGCGGGTTGAAGGAGCTCAGGATCACGCTCTCGAACGCGTCGTGTTTGCGGATGACATCCACGGCGATTTGCTCGATGCCTGACGCTTTGGCGCTCGGCACTTTGAGCTCGACCATCAGGATTCCGCGTTTGTTCACGCTGCTGACGAAATCCGCGAACGTGTGAACGTTTGCGCCGCGCACGGTGCTGTCGTACTTGGGGCCCAGGTCCAGCGCGAGCACCTCCGCACGCGTTTTGTCGCGGACTTTGCCAGTGCTTGACGTTAGGCGGTCGACGCTCAGATCGTGAAAGATCACCAGCGCGCTGTCTTTCGTGAGCTGGCCGTCGACGTCGACGCCGTCCATATCGGCGAACATCGCCTTCTCCACGGCGAACAGGCTGTTGTCGGGCGCCAGATCGCCAAAGCCGCGGTGCGCGAAGACGAGCGTGTGATCGGGCTTCGCGACCAGCTTGCCGCTATAGGCTGGTTCGTAGCACGACAGATAGAGACCGGCGCACACGAGGATGAGCACCAGCACGAGCAGAATTCGCTTGCCCGCCCCGCCTCGTCTGTTCATGCGACGTGTCATCGGCTCAACGCGGCTGTGTGTGACCATACTTTTCGTAGAAGTGGCTCGTAAATAACTCGTTAGGATCGTAGAAGCGTTTGCGCTCGAATGCAAATGCGGCTCTCGGGTACGCGCGGTAAAGCTGGTCGGGCGTCGGGTACAGCTGATACGTGAGGTAGTACGTGCCGCCGAACTGGATGGCCGCGTCGACAAGCTGTTGTGTCACCCTTGCCGCGTGCGCCTGCGCTTCGCTGGACAGCCCGACGTTGCTCATCTGAATGATCGCGAAGACCGGCTTTTCGGGCGCGTACGCCAGCACGGGTGTCGCATTAGGCGTCACGTAGCGTACCGTCGAGCTGAGCACGTTCAGCTTGCCCGTCTGCAGGATGTCGCGGAAGCGATCCATGAACAGCACGAAATTGTCCACGGGCACGTAATACTCCTGGATAATGTCCGTGTTGCGCGAGGAGCGATAATCGAGAAACTCGAGCGGTGCGAGCGGCGGCCGCATGGAGTTGTTGCGCGACACGATCCGCGCGGTTCCGGCTCCGAGCTCCACTTTCTTTTGCAACGTCCAGCGCAGCGATTTGGCCCAATTGAACTTGCGCGAAAGGCCGAAGAAGAAGCGATCACGCCTAACGTGCGCCTCTTCGGTGAGCGCGAAGTCCCCCGTCGTGGCCGAGGGGGCGTGCCGCCACGTCGCGACGACGATCTCGCGCAAGAAGGCAGCGGGATCCGGATCGATGGACGGACGCGCCAGCATGAACACGACCGCGGAGTCTCGCTTGACAGTCTCGAAGAAGTAGCGCGGGAAATCCTTATAATCGAGCGATATCGCGCGTTGCTCGTATAGCTCGTCGCGCGTGACTCGGAGCGTGACATCGAGGATCACGCCGTACATGCCGTAACCGCCGATCACGAGCGAGAAGAGCTCGGGGTTCAATGTGCGGCTGACCGTGACGACTTCGCCGCTCGCCAGCAGCAAGTGAAAGCTGTCCACGACTTCAACGACCTGCGTGACGTCGATGTCGCGCCCGTGCGCGTTCGCGCTCAGTGTGCCGCCGACGGTGAAGATGTTGGACGACTGCATGACTTTGATCGCGAGGCGATGCGGCGCTAGTGCGCGCTGAACTTCGTCCCACGTCGCGCCGCTCTCCACCGTGATCGTTAGGGCGGTTGTATCGATGCCGTGCACATGGTTGAACGCGCGCATGTCGAGTACAACGCCGCCCGTGGTGTACGTGTGCCCGCCCTGGCTATGGCGGCTCCCAGAGATCGAGACCTTGAGGCCGCGCTCACGCGCCTCGCGAACGATCGTCTGCAGCTGCGCCACGTCAGGCACCGGTGAGACGCGCTCGACTCGTGCCGGCAAGAGCCGACCGACGTCGGTCCTAACGAGAGGGTCATCGCGCCGGAAGATCGCGCCATAGTCGAAAGCCAATGTGCTGGCGTATGCGCCAGCCAGCACAATGAGCGTCACGAGGAGCCTCCCCCACCTCACGCGACGCGGTATTCGGTCGGCCATGCGCGATCTCCCGTAAAGGACGTCACCGTGACGCTGCAAGCACCGCCCCCAACCAACATGCACCGCGGCGTGTCCAATCTACTCGCAACGCTGACGCAACTTCGCCGCGCGAAACAATGAGACTTCATAGGTTTTTCGCAACTGCCGCCGTGCTGTTCGCACCCGTCGCGGCACACGCGCAGCAGACTGTAATCGGCGCATGGTACGGGACTGTCCCGTTGCCGGGCGGCGACTTCACGCTAGGCGTGAACCTAACGCGGTCGGATTCAGGCGTTGCCGCCGTGATGAGCATCAGGGAGTCGAAGCTGATCGGATTCCCCGTGCCCGACGCGCGATTCGCGAACGGTACGCTGCGACTCTCGGTTCCCAAGGGCTGGGGCTTGGCGATGTTCCGCGACATCGGCCTCACGGAGGAGGAACAGACTATCACCTTTGAGGGGAACGTCGCTGGCGACAGCATTCCGGGTACGCTCCATCTTGCGTTCGCCAAGTTCCCAATGACGCTGCGCAGGACAGGCGCCGCATCGTCGTCGCGCATCAGACACGAGGCCATCACCTTCAACAACGGCGACGTGTTGCTCTCGGGAACACTGTTTCTCCCGGAGCGAGGAGATCGCTTTCCCGCGATCGTTTTCACGCACAGCTCCGGCGAGCACACGAGAGCTGGGTATGCGCAAGAGGCGGAGCGGCTCGCTGCGGTTGGCGTCGCGGCACTCGTGTATGACAAGCGCGGCGCCGGGAAATCGACGGGCGCGAATTGGACCGTCGCCACGTTTGACGAGCTGGCCGATGACGCCGTACGAGCGGTTCGTGCGCTTCGCAGCCGCAACGATATCGATCCGCGGCGCATCGGTTTGTACGGATTGAGTCAAGGGACATGGCTCATCGGAATGGTTGCCGAGCGCATTCCGGACATCGGCTTTCTCGTTTTCGTTTCGGGAAGCGGCATCTCCGTTTGGGAGCAGGAGGTGTATCGAACCGGCGCGATGATGCGGGCGGCTGGATTCTCGGACGCTGAGGTGGCTGAGGCCCAGGCGTATCAGCGCAGCAAGTTCGCCGTCGCGCGGACCGGGTTAGGGTGGCGCGGCCTCGATTCCGTATCGAAAGCGCTCAAGCAGCGACCAGCGCGCTGGTTCGATGGCTACGCCCAGGATTACGCATCGCTCTCGAGCGCGCGTTTCTGGTGGCTGGCGGCGTTTCATTACGATCCGATGCCGGCCCTGGAGCGCCTAACGATGCCCGTACTCGGCATCTTCGGTGACAGGGATCTCAGCTTTCCGATCCCCGCGGTTGTGGATAGCATGCGCGCGGCGTTCCGGCGCGCCGGTAACAAGGACGTCACGCTCAAAGTGTTTGCAGGCGCGGAGCATCAGCTCATGGTGCCGCAGGCGCACGCCGGCCGCACGCTGCGCCGCGTCGTCACGCCAGAGTACATGCCGACCCTTGTGGATTGGGTGAAGAGTCGCGTAATACGCTGACCCTTGGGATCAAAACGAATAGCTTTGAGCGGCCCGTCTACAGTGCGGAGTCCTCAGAATCGCATGAAATCAGATTCTGAAACTTTGCGCTCGAGACTCGCTACTGAAGCTATTTGTTCTGCCCTCGACACGATCCCACTATGCACGAGCGTTAGGCTCGCCACCCATGGATCTCCTCCTCATCACCTTGCGGCTCGTACACATCGGCCTCGGCGTCTTCTGGGTCGGGACGATGATCTTCAATGCGTTCTTCCTCATGCCGGCGATGCTGGAAGCCGGACCAGACGGGATGAAAGTCGCCGCCGGCTTGGCCCGCCGACGATTCCTCGACATTCTGCCGCCGGTGGCCGGCCTGACAATACTGTCCGGCGTTTGGCTGTATTGGCGCGCGTCACTCGGCTTCCAGTCGGCGTACATGCGCTCCTCGGTCGGCATGACGTACGGCCTTGGTGCACTTGCGGCGCTGGTCGCATTCGCGCTGGGCATCGCGATCATGCGACCGTCGATGCTCAAAGCCGCCGCGCTCTCTCAGGCAGCGGCGGCGGCAGCGCCGCCCGAGCGTGAAGCGAAGCTGGCGGAGGCCGCCGCGTTGCGGGTGCGCGGCGCGCAGACGGCAAAGTTCGTCGCCGTGTTGCTGATAATCGCCGTCGCCTCGATGGCCGTCGGCCGATACGTATGATGTGTAAGACGCTCGTTAGGTGCGTCGTCGCGGCTGCCGGAGTCCTGCTAACATCCCCGCTCGCTGCGCAAAGGGCGACTGGTGGCGACTGGCCGTACTACGGCCGCGACGCGGGTGGCGCCCGTTCGTCTCCGCTGACACAGATCACGCGCGAGAACGTAGCTCGCCTCGAGATAGCCTGGACGTTTCACACGGGCGAAGCGGGAGTCCGGCCGACACGCGGCGCGGAACCTTCGCTCGAAGTGACGCCGCTCGTCGTCGACGGGACGATGTATATCGGCACGCCGTTAGGCAAAGTCATCGCGCTGGATCCCGCGACGGGCAAGGAACGCTGGCGCTACGACTCCCACGTCGATCCGCAGCGCGGCTACGGCGACTTTGTGAACCGCGGCGTGTCGACCTGGCTCGACGAGCGCGCCACGCAAGGCACTCCATGTCGCCGCCGCATCTATATCGGAACGATCGACGCCAGGCTCATCGCACTGGACGCCGCCTCTGGAGTGCGTTGCCGCGACTTTGGCGACAGCGGAACCGTCGATTTGAGAAAGGGGCTGCGAGTCCGGCCATTCGAGTTCTCGGCGTACGAGGTGACCTCACCGCCCGCGATCGTGCGCGACCTCGTCATCACCGGGTCCGCGATCGCCGACAACAGCAACCTCGCTCCGGCGAGCGGCGAGGTGCGCGCGTTCGATGCGCGAACGGGCGCGCTCGAGTGGACGTGGGATCCCATCCCGCAGGACCCTAACGAGCCCGCCTACGCGACGTGGCGCGACACAAGCGCCGTGCGCTCAGGAGCCGCGAACGTTTGGTCGGTCATCGTGGCGGACAGCGCGCGCGACCTCGTCTTCGTTCCTACCTCGAGCCCGGCCCCGGATTACTTCGGCGGGCGTCGGCTCGGAGCCAATCGATACGCCAACTCAATCGTCGCCCTACGCGCGTCGACCGGGAAAGTCGTCTGGCACTTTCAGGTCGTGCATCATGACCTCTGGGATTACGACAACGCATCGCCGCCAGCGCTCGTCACACTCGTTAGGAATGGCGCACGCATCCCGGCGGTGCTGCAAGGCAACAAGACCGGGCAGCTCTTCATCCTCAATCGCGAGACCGGCGCGCCGATCTTTGGCGTCGAAGAGCGTCCGGTACCTCGCAGCACAGTCTCTGGCGAAGAAGCGTGGCCCACGCAGCCGTTCACGACCGTCACGCCGCCTCTCAGTCCACAGCGATGGAACGTGGACGACGCCTGGGGAATCACGGCTGAAGACCGCGACGCCTGTCGCGCGATGATGCGCGGCCTTCGAAACGAGGGGATCTTCACGCCACCAAGTCTCGAGGGCACGCTCGTTGTGCCGTCCAACATCGGTGGCGCGCATTGGGGCGGCGTAGCAGCAGACGAGGCTCGCGGCATCGCGGTGGTTCCAGTCAATCGTCTCGCGGCGATGGTTCAGCTCATTCCCGCGCAGGGCTTCGACCGCGCGGCTGCGCAGCGTGAATCGGACCGAACCGGCGCCAATTTCCAGTACACGACGATGAACGGAACCGGATTCGTCATGCGGCGTCGCATCTTGCGAGGACCGAGCGGGCTTCCCTGCACTCCGCCGCCATTCGGCGCACTCGTCGCCGTCAGTCTCCGCAGCGGCGCCATCGTGTGGAACGTCCCGTTAGGCACGGTCCCGCGCCAAGGCGCTCCGCCTTCTCCGGCCGAGTGGGGCTCGCCAAACCTCGGCGGCCCGATCGTGACGGCAAGCGGGCTTGTCTTCATCGGCGCGACCTTCGATCCTGCACTCCACGCCTTCGACGTCGAGACTGGGAAACTGCTCTGGAACGGTGCGCTGCCCACGAGCGGCAAAGCGACGCCGATGACGTACGAGGCTGGTGGACGCCAGTTCGTTGTCATTGCTGCAGGGGGCGGCGGATCGTTCGGCGCCGGCGACGCTATTGTCGCGTTCGCACTCCCGCAGCGGTAGCGAGTTAAGCACGTGCGCGTCACCGTTTGCGAACTTCGCGACACGCTACCTGGCCTGGCGCAAGACTGGAGCGCGCTAGTCGCTCACGCAAAATCGGAGCGGAGCGACCTGGTCCTGTTGCCGGAGATGCCATTCTGCCCGTGGTTCGGCGTCGCCTCTGCGTTTGACGCGCACGTGTGGCAGGCCGCTGTCGCGGCCCACGACGCATGGCAAGCGCGCCTCGCTGAACTGGCTCCGGCCATTGTGCTGGGAAGTCGCCCAGTCAACCGCGGCACACAGCGACTCAACGAAGCGTTCCGCTGGACGCTGGATGCCGGCTGCCACGCCGCACATCATAAATGCCATTTGCCTAACGAGGACGGATTCTGGGAGGCCGAATGGTACGAACGCGGCGACGGGAGCTTTAGCCCTGTCCGCTGCGGCGCCGCGCTCGTCGGCTTCGAAATCTGCACGGAGCTGTGGGCGCTGGAGCAAGCGCGCACGTACGGGAAGGCGGGCGTCCACATTATCGTCACGCCGCGGGCGACACCGATTTCGACGCTCGACAAGTGGGTGGTCGGCGGACGTGCGACGGCAGTCTGCTCCGGAGCATTCTCCCTGTCATCAAATCACGTGAGCACAAACGCGGATCCGGTGCACCTCGGCGGCCGGGGTTGGATCATCGCTCCGGACGGCGACGTCATTGGTGTCACGTCGAGCAGCGAGCCTATGATAACGGCCGAGCTGGATCTCGCACTTGCGGACGCCGCCAAGCACACATATCCGCGCTACGTGTTCTGACGCGCTGCACGTATTTTGTTCGCCTCCATTCACCAACTGTCAGAGAACGAGATGACGATTGCCGAGACGCTGCTGCCGGAGTTCGACGAAGAAATGGCCACGACGCGTCGCGTCCTCGCGCGCGTGCCAGGCGACAAGGGCCAGTGGAAGCCGCATCCTAAGTCGTTCGCGTTAGGCCACCTCGCGCAGCTCGTCGCGACGATGCCCGGCTGGCTCGTCAACGCGGTGACGCAAACGGAGCTCGATCTTAAAAGCGGTGGCACTGCCTACAGCTTTCAACAGACTGAGTCGCTGCTCGTGCAGTTCGATACGCTGGTAAAGGAGGCGCGAGTCGCGATCGCTGCCGCCAAAGACAGCGATTTCGACGTGAATTGGTCCCTCAAGATGGGAGCGCAGGTCGTGCTGCTTACGTTGCCGCGTGGGAAGGTGGTGCGGCAGCATATCAATCACCTCGTGCACCATCGCGGCCAGCTGACGGTGTATCTGCGTTTGCTCGACGTCCCGGTACCGTCCATTTATGGTCCGACGGCGGACGAGCCGTGGGGGAAATCGAGCTAGAGTTCTTTTAGCCGCGGATTTGCGCTGGATTACGCGGAAACGACTCTTGCTAGGGCGTTGATCCGCGCTTTTCCGCGAGAATCCGCGGCAAGGTGGTCGCTGCCGTTCATGCTCCCTGCGCCGAGTCCAATGCGCGTGTTTGGAGGATGAGGGAGATTCTCACGTTTCGCAGCCTGCAGAAGCTGCGATTCTACCTGGCTGGCATATTCCCTTTCCTCGCCCGACCCACGCGCCTGGAGGCACCGGCGCGGTGGCTCGAGCGGCATCCGGTGCTGCTGAAGTGGTGGGGATCTCTGCGCGACTCGGCGTTCGGCGTCAACGTGCAGCGTGTTTCCACCGCCTTCGCGCTCGGAAAGTTCTCAGATAAGCAGCTCGACTGGGCGAAAATCCCGCGTGAGTCCGCCGGCATTCTACGGGGCGTGATACTGCTTGGGGCTGTGCTTTGTTTGCTCGTCCCTGTCGCGATCGAACTTCCCCGGCCACGCGTCCCGCAAGAAGCGATTACCGGAGTCGTGGGTCCGCCGGTCGCAGGTTGGTCGATCTGGCTGTGGTTGATCGGATCGGCGTTCGCGTGGAGCTGTCTGCTAGCAGGCGCCGGCGCTGCGAACCGAGTTGTGCTCGTGCCGGCGCTGGTACTGTTCGTCTATTTCAACGTCTCGACTGTCGCTGCCCTTCCGAAGAATTGGTGGGGAATCCTCATCGCCGTGCAGGCTGCGATCGCAGTCGCATGCTGCGAAGGTCGTAGGCGGCGCGCGGGTCGCGCATCTCTCATCGGCGGAGTGATCGCGTCGATCCTCGGCGGGATGGTCACGGCCTTGGCGGCGCTCGTCGCCACACCGATCACGAGGCTGGTGCGTGGCCACCTCATGCTGGCCGTGTTTCTTGTCGGAAGTGCGTTAGGCATTGCGCTGTGGTGGGCCGGTGGATACCTGAGTCGCCGCTTCACCGCCGACGGTTCTTCCACTGGCGTTAGGCTTGATGCGCTGGTCGCGCTGCTGACGGGCCTCAACTTCCTGCTCCTGCTCACGCTCGTCGCGCGCGGCGGTCTCGCTGCGCCGGCGCAGGGCATCTCGGGCTTCGCGGTATCGGTGACCGGCTATCTCTGGCCCTTGTACTACTTCTTCGGCATCGGCGTTGTCTTCAAGATCCTGCGGCAGACGAAGTCCGTGCACGGCGCGGCGACTGAGCTCATTCCCGCTCGCTACTTCGTCCCGGTCGTTGTGATCCTGCTGTCGAGCCTAACGCTCATTGCATGGACCGAAGCTGTTGTTGCCCGCCCCGCACTTCCCTGGCCCGGCTGGTTAGGCGCTCCGGCTGAGTGGCTCTACGATAAAACGTCCTGGCTGTGGACGCGTCCGCTCGTCGGCATCACGATGGAGCCGATGCGGTGGGTGCTGCTCGCCGCTCTGATCGTTGCCACGTGGTCGCTGATTCGCCGCCGGCTCACCAGCGGCGTCGCGGCCGGCCTGCTGTTTGTCGTCGTGCTCCTGTGGCTCGGCATCTTCGAATACTTCTTCGAATACACCGGCTTCTCGCGCTCGTACACGCACACCGCGTTCAGCCTCCTCATCTTCTCCGTCTTTGTCTTGTGGCTGACGCACCGGACGCTGCTGGATTTCATGATTGGATCATCAGTGTGGTGGCCACACGCCGCGCGCATCGCGCTGTATGGGGCCGCCGTGCTTTTCGTGCTGATGCCGCTGCACGCGCGCGCCGCGCTGCACGACGGCAGGCTGCCTAACGAAATCTTCCTGTCGCTCTTCTTCGGTGTTGTCGACCTCGGACTTCCGTACTACCTGTTCGTCTACGCGCAGCGACGCTTCAAGGAATTGCCGCTGTCGATTGCCGCGATGTTGGGGCTATTCGGGATCGGCGCCTTGCTATCGGTTCCGCTCATCGTCCTCGACAAGCTGGCGGCCGCTGACTGGTCGGCGAGCGTCATGTGGGCGCGCGCCACGGCGCAGGAGGCCGCCCTGCTTCAGGGAACACCGCTTCCAGCCATCCAGGTCTTCTTAGCGCCAGGCTGGATCATGCTTCGCGGCGCGCTCGCGATCGGTGCGATCGCAATCGTGGCGGCGGTCATGCGCCGCCGAGCACGCGACGTTAGGCTCGCGCCGGCCGCGGCGATCTGCGGCGCTATCGCGATGGCCACCGGGCTCGCGTCGTTCTCCAATCGCAGCGTCGAGCTCCCCATAATGCCCATTCGGGTTGGGCAGCTCATGACGCCGCTGCAGGTGTCGCTTACGGTCGACGCGTCGCTCGTCGCGCGGCACCTGTCGTACCTGCTGCCATCGCTGCTGCTCGGGCTTGCATTGAGCGCTCTGCGCAGTCGGCGCACAGCGTGGTTCGGTGTGGCCGGCGCAACGCTGCTTCACATCGGCATTGCTCTCTCGTGGCCGGCCCGTGAGGCTTGGCTGCGATCGACTGACGCACTCGCCCTCGCCGGCGCTGCCGGCGTTATTGTGTGCGTCTGGTTCGCGGCCACGGCGCGCGACCGACTGGATCAGGTGCTCGAGCCGAACGTCGAGAGCGGTGCCGACCCGAGTCTGCCGCCGCGCTTACTCCTCACGCCGGACCTGCGCTGGGCGTGCGCGGCTGTGCTACTCGTCTTAACCGCCGCTGTGACTTATCGCGCCTATTCGCGACGCCTCGTTCCTCATTCAATCGCGAGCTCGGCAACGGCGCAGCTGCCAATCGATTGGCGCGAGACGACAGCGAACGCGCTGCCTTCGCAGGTTGCCCTCACGGCGCCGTCGTATTCGACGCTTCACCCAACCCTCTGGACCGCACTGCGCCCGTATGAGGCGGGCAAAACCCGCAACCTGCTCCAGACTGTCGCGATGGAAACGAGCGAGCGGCTGGCCGACTACACGCCGGTGAAGCTCGAACAGTGGGATCAGTATTATCCGGGCGGGCTTGCACTCGAATTCCGCTATGCGTTCACTCCCGGAGATGCGGGCACCGTAGCATTCGGCACAACGGTCATGGCACCGATGCCTAACGGGCGGGCGTTGGTCGCTACCATGATTTATGGACCGAGCGACGCCGAGCGTCGTTGGGACCTTGCGCGAGCGTTCCTCGCGCTCCCGCGTCCGCCGAAGGCTGCTGCCCGCACCGCGTTGGATCGCTGACGCGGCGCCGCCGCTTGAGGCACTTTTAGCGCAGCATGCCTCGCCTACTCGCGACCGCAGAACTCTCTAAGCGGCGACTTCAGAACCAGCTGATCGCCAGGACGCCATTCGACAAGGCCGGCGACGTGGTGCGCTGGTTCGGAGCGATGCAGGCGCAGGACTATGTGGCGGCGCTGTGGGGAGTTGGCCTGCGCACGAGAAACGCTGACGAGGACGCGATCGAGCGAGCCATCGCCGAACGAACCATCGTGCGCACGTGGCCGATGCGTGGCACACTGCATTTCGTTGCACCTAACGATATCCACTGGATGCTTGGCCTGCTTACGCCGCGCGTCGTCCGCAGTACGTCAGCGCGCTATCGCCAGCTTGAGTTGGACGACGCTGTCTTCGCGCTGAGTGAGCGCGTCGTCACTCGCGAGCTCGAAGGTGGGCGCCAACTCTCGCGGCCGGCGTTGTACAAGGCGCTCGAAGCGTCACGCATCGCCACGACGGACAGTCGCGGTCTTCACATTGTCGGGCACCTCGCGCAGAAAGGGGTCATCTGCTTCGGTCCGCGGGCAGGAAAACAGTTGACCATCGTCCTCTTAGACGAATGGATCCCTAACGCGACACGCATGGATCGTGACGCGGCGATCGTAGAGCTTACACGGCGTTACTTCACGAGCCACGGCCCCGCGACGATTCTTGACTTTGCGTGGTGGTCCGGCCTGACACTGGCCGAGATACGTCTGGGGCTCGAAGGTGCAGCGGCTGACCTCCAGAATGAGGCGATCCAGGATCGGACTTACTGGTTCGCCGCTGGGCCCGCACGCCGTCGGGCCGGTGGATCTACACCTGCCGCATACCTGCTGCCCGCGTTCGATGAGTATACGGTTGCCTATCGAGACAGGAGTGCGGTGCTGAGCCGGGAGCACGCGAAACGCGTGAATGCCGGCGGCGGAATCTTCAATCCCATCGTCGTGATCGATGGCCAGGTGCTCGCCACATGGAAGCGGTCGATCGACAGTGCCACAGTTTCGATCCGTGTCATGCCATTTGACCGTCTGAGCGCCAGGCAGCGTGACGCTATCGGACGCGCGGCTTCCCGCTACGGGAAGTTCCTCGCGCTAGACGCGCGCGTCACGTGGCCAGCATGAAGGTCCGCCCCGTTCTCACGCTGATCGCCGCTATTTCCACGTTAGGCGTGCCGCCGCTGGCGACAGCCCAAAGCCGCGACTCCGGTGTTGTACGCAAGAGCTACGTGATACCAGCGCTCGAAATCGTTGGCTTCCAATCGCTGCTCAATATCTTCGACCGAGCCGTTCTTGGGGCTGACTACAGGTCCACCTTCAAAACGATTCGCCGCAACCTCCGCGGACCATGGGTTGTCGACAGCGATCCCTACACGATCAACCAGTTCGGCCACCCTACGAAGGGTCGGTATATCATGGATTCGCCAGATCGACAGGAGTGAGTTACTGGGGATCGGTTGCATATGCGCTGTTCGCCAGCGCGCTGTGGGAAATCGCAGGCGAGGCAACTGCGCCGTCCAGGAACGACATGATCGCCACTGGCATTGGCGGGACATTTCTCGGCGAATCCTTATTTCGCATCGCCAACCTCATCCTCGAAAACGCTGACGGACCACCGAGTTTACGCCGGCGTTCGGCAGCGGCGGTCATCGCGCCGTGGGGCAGCTTCAACCGCGCTGTCTTTGGCAGACGTTTCGACAGCATTTTCCCCAGCCGTGGTGCGGAGAACTTCCGGAGATTGCAGCTAGGCGTCGTCGGCACCACGAACGACGTACGTGGGACGGCGACGAAACTGAGACCTAACGAGGCAATGCTGGAGGCCACGCTGGAATACGGCCGGCCCGGTGCGCCGGAGCACCAGTACGGCAGACCGTTCGACTATTTCGCGCTGCAAGCGACCGCCTCGAGCGCCAACGGATTCGAGAGCATCCTGTCGCGCGGCTTGCTCGTTGGCGATAGACACGACATAGGCCATTCCTATCGCGGTGTCTGGGGCCTATTCGGCACCTTCGATTACATCGCCCCACAGATATTCCGGATTTCGAGTACGGCGCTTTCGCTTGGCACGACCGGGCAGCTTCGCCTCGGAGCAAGCGTGGTGCTGCAAACGAATGGGCTGCTCGGCATCGGCTATGCGGCTGTGGGGACGGCCAACGCGCCGCGTGAGGCGGACTATCACTATGGACTCGCGCCGCACGCCCTGCTCGGAGGCCGTCGCATCTTCGGAACCAGCGCATCGCTCGATCTCACGACGCGGCGCTCACCGTGCAATTGTATCGCCAGAGCGCGCTGACACTGAGATATCTGTGGTCCCGCCGCGATGCGCGGTATCCGGATCTCGGTGCCCGCAAGCAAGTGCGGGGCACGTTAGGCATCCTGTTCACGTTCCTCGGCCAAGATCGTTTGGGAGCCGTTGACTGGCGCCAGCCGTAGCCGCGCCGCAGGGGTTTAGGTCGCAGAGTTGCGTATCGCACGCGGGGGCAAGCTATCTTTGCCTTCCATGGCGTCCTGCGCGTTTGGCGTTCCTCTCGCAATTCTCGCCGCGAGCGCGGCGTGCTCGCCTGCTCGCGACCGCCAACCCGTGGATGTCTCGGCGGAGCGCGAAGCCATCGCCGGGGCGATGGAACGCTACATGGTGCACGCCCGCCAAGTGAACGCCGATTCGGTTGCGTCGTTCTTCACGCCTAACGGGACGCTCTTCGAGCCCGGCATCTTTCCAATTCAGACGCGCGACTCGATCCGCGCGTTTATGGCCTCGTTCCCCGGCGTGCGCGTCGACATCGCGACCGCGACGCCGGACACGATCGAGGTCTTTGGCGAGACGGCCCTGCTTTGGGGCTCGTACTTCGAGCGACTCGCCTTTCCTGGTCAAGCGCTCAGTGAACAGCACGGGAGGTTTGTGATCGAGTGGCGGCGGCAACCCGACGGATCCTGGTTGATCGATCGCTATTACCGGGTGCCACTCCCCGCGGCTCCGCCGCGCCGTTAGGTAGCGCTCCCGCCGGCGCGGGCTCTCCAGATCACCATCACGCCATGCCGCACGCCGCTAGCCTGATCACGCTGATCGCCGCGGGCCTCGGGTTCGCGTTGGTCATGGGCTATCTGGCGACGCGACTTCGGCTGCCGCCGCTCGTCGGCTACCTGCTCGCGGGCATCGTCATCGGCCCAGCCACCCCAGGCTTCGTCGCGGACATCGAACTCGCCCGCCAGCTCGCCGAGCTGGGTGTGATGCTCATGATGTTTGGCGTCGGACTGCACTTCTCCTTTGAAGATTTGCTCTCCGTCCGCCGCGTCGCCGCGCCGGGAGCGCTCGTGCAAATGACTGTTGCTACCGCGTTAGGCGGCGCCTTGGCGTTCTGGTGGGGCTGGGGCCTCGGCGGCGCGCTCGTATTCGGACTCGCGCTCGCGGTCGCCAGCACCGTCGTCGTGCTTCGGGCGCTGGAGGCGCGCGGGCTGCTTACGTCGGTGAACGGCCATATCGCCGTCGGCTGGCTCGTCGTGCAGGATCTCGTCGTCGTGCTCATTCTGGTCCTGCTCCCGACGATGGTGCATCTGTTCGCGGGCGGCGACGTGGCGACCGCGGCAACGCGATCTGTCTGGGCCGAACTGGGGCTGACTTTGGCGAAGGTCGCTGCGTTCGTCGCTCTGATCCTGCTCGTTGGGCGGCGTGTATTCCCGCGATTCCTCTGGCTCGTCGCGCGCACGAGCTCGCGCGAGCTGTTCACGCTCGCCGTCATCTTCGCCGCCGTTGGAGTCGCGTTCCTTGCGGCAAAACTCTTCAGCGTCTCGTTCGCGTTAGGCGCCTTCTTTGGCGGCACGATGCTGCGCGAGTCGTCGCTGAGCCACCGCGCGGCGGAAGAATCGCTTCCACTACGCGACGCCTTCTCCGTGCTCTTCTTTGTTTCAGTCGGCATGCTGTTGGACCCGCAGGTGTTCATTCAAGAACCGCTCAAGCTGATCGCGGTGGTGGCAGTGGTCATGATCGGCACGCCGTTGGCGGCGTTCGCATTCGTGCTCGCGCTGCGCTATCCGCTCAACAGCGCGCTCACCGTAGGCGCCAGCCTCGCGCAGATCGGCGAGTTTTCCTTCATCCTCGCCGGACTCGGCGTGACGCTTGGTGTGCTCCCAGCGGAGGGCCAAAGCCTCGTCCTCGCCGCCGCGCTGGTCTCGATCTCGCTCAATCCGTTTCTCTTCGCGGTCATAGAGCCCGCTCAGAAGTGGATCCGTTCCAAGTCGACGCTCGCACGAGCGCTCGAGCGCAGCGACGATCCACTCGCGGAACTTCCGTCCACGGTGGACGTCGAGACCCTGTCGGGCCACGTGTTGCTGGTCGGTTACGGGCGCGTCGGAAGGCGTATCGCCGACGCGTTAGGTGCGAATGGGATTCGTTACGTCGTGGCGGATCAGAATCGTGAAATCGTGGAGCGCTTGCGTGAGCGGAACATCAACGCGGTCTCGGGCGACGCGTCGGACTCGGCGGTGCTGATTCAGGCGCACGTAGCGCGGGCCGGTATGCTCGTGATCGCGACGCCAAGCACGCTGCACATGCGCAAGATGGTGGAGATCGCTCGCGCGCTGAATCCAAAGATCGAGGTACTGCTGCGCACCCACACAGACGAGGAGTCTGCGTTGCTCGAGGCTGATCGCGTCGGGAAGGTCTTTATGGGCGAGCACGAGTTGGCGCTCGCCATGTCGCAACACATCGTGAGCCGATGGACGTCCGCACCGCGGCATCCCTGATCCGTGCCGCGGTTCCGCCCGGTGCCGCAACCTGGGCAGACCTCGGCGCCGGTTCGGGGACGTTCACTCTTGCCCTGGCGACGCTGCTCGGCCCCGAGGGCCACGTGTATGCCGTCGACAAGGATGCCTCTGCTCTCGCGGAGCTACGAGACGCCGCAGCGAGTGCCACGTTAGGCGCACGCATAACGCCGCTGCAGCACGACTTTCGCAAGCCACACGAGTTTCCGCCGCTCGATGGCGTTGTGCTCGCCAACTCGCTGCACTTCGTGCCGCCTGACGAGCAAGCGGATTTGCTGGCGCGACTCACAGGTCACTTGCGGCCGGCCGGCCGCCTGGTCGTGGTCGACTATGACGGCCGCGCGGCGAATGCCTGGGTCCCGCATCCAGTCTCTCAGCGGCGCCTGACTCAGCTGTTCAAGGCGATCGGGCTCGCGGCGCCGTCGCTCGCCGGAACACGACGATCCCGATACGGCGGCACCCTGTACGCTGCCTGGAGCGCCGTATCGGGATCGAGCGCGGAACGGCGTGCCTAACGAGCTACTTGACGGTTGCCGAGAGCGTGGGCTTGAACAGCAGACCGTTCTGCGTGATAGAGTTTCCGCGCATGACAAAGCTGTTGCCTACATCGAAGTCGATGACCAGGACTGTCGCGTTCTGCGAGGTCACTGCCACACCACCGTCGATGTTGATCTTGAGGCCAGACTTGTCGGCGCTGGGAAATTTCACTCCAGGTGACGACGTGCCGGTCAACGACATTCCGTTCTTCAACGTCAGCGACGATTTCGACGCATCGATGATCAAGCGCAGCCCGCGGTATGTACCGACCGCCACCTGCGTGGATCCCAAGTCGGCGAGCTTTCCACCTCGAAGCGCGAGCAGATCGACGACTTTGTCGGGGCGCGCTATCTCGACCCAGCCACCCTGGCTGTTGTCGCTCACGTTAGCATCCGCGGCTGCGCTGTCGGCATCGGCAATTCGCGCGTCGACTCGGACGATATGAACTTCGACTTTCGCAACTGAGTCAAAAGGAAATGGGGCGTCGGTGAGTTGCACGCGCACGCTCCCCATTCCTTGCGTTGGCGCGTTCATCGAATCGTATGTGCCGCAGCCAGAGCTGATTGCCGCAGCGGTTAATGCGGCCAAGTAGAGCGAGCTTCTCATAGGACTCCTTCTCAGCTGATGTTTTGATACTCTTCGGAAAGGTCGTGGTGAGCAAGTCCCCAACCCCGTGATGCGCGTCACACTGCGGCGTTCAGGCAGCGGTGCGGCGGGAGCGCAACGCCTAACGAGCCATGCTCGGGCTGTTGCGGCTCGCTGCATTGCTCGCGAACCAGCGCCACCTGCCTTGTTGGGCCTACGCGCGTAAAGCGAGCCCTGCAGCCTGCTTGCGGAATCGGCTCACGGGAGAGTGAATTCAGGTCTGCATCACTCGCCGATTTGCGCGTCGTCATCCGCCGCTGTGCTTATTGAATCGTCGCCGTGCAGGCCGCCCGGGCGGCGGCCATGCTGCGGCGTGACCTTGGCATCGATGTCGCGATCGAGCCGGGCCCTTATGGCACGATGAAAGTCTTTGTCGGCGAAGATGAAGTTGTCGATGCCGGCGCTCTCGCTTTCATGGGCGTCGTTCCAACGCTCGCGCACATCCGCGAGCGCGTTGCGGCGCGTCTCAAGCTCGGCGCCTAACGCGGCGACTCTCCCTACTCCGATGCGTTCATGCTATGAAACCTCCGTCTGATTCGAGTACCTCGCGACGCGACTTCGTCAGCGCGCTTGCCGGCATCGGTGCGGCATGGATTGCCAGCGACTGGATAGCTGTCGAATCTGCGCTGGCGCATGCGACGCAAGCCGTGGCACAGCAGCCGCCGGCTGCGTTTGCCGTGCTATCCGCCGACGAGGCAGCAGACCTCGAAGCGGTCGTCGAACGTATCATCCCGAGCGACAACACGCCCGGGGCGAAAGAAGCGGGCGTGATCTACTTCATCGACCGTTCGCTGCAGACGTTCAACGAGGATCAAGTTCCATTTGCGCGCGCGGGACTCAAAGACCTCAATAAGCGCGCGGCGAAGCGCAAAGCCGGCAGTCGATTCTCGCAGCTCGGCCCCGCCGAACAGGACGCGATTCTCAGGGAAATCGAGAACACGCCATTCTTCGGTGGCGCGCGTTTCCTAACGATTGTCGGGATGTTCGCGAATCCATCGTGGGGCGGGAACCGCGACAGTGTTGGCTGGAAGTTGGTCGGCTTCGAGCCGCACGCGATTCACAAGCCGCCGTTCGGCTACTACGACGCGCAGGCAGCCAAGGGGGGATCGAAGGCATGACGCAGCAAGCCAGCGCGAGCTTCCCTCTGTCCACACCGGTCGACTTTGTTGTCGTCGGTTCCGGCGCGGCCGGAGGCATCATCGCCAAAGAGCTCTCCACGCGCGGGTTTTCCGTCGTGGTGCTGGAGCAAGGTCCGCGCCTAACGCCGACCCAGTTCGAGCACGATGAGTTCAAGTACTGGATGCAAAACGGGATCAGCAACTCATCGCCCGTGACATGGCGTGAGACAGTCAAGGAAACGGCGCGCGTCGGCAATGGCGGCATTCTCTACGCGAGACTCGTCGGGGGGAGCAGCGTTCACTTCACCGCCAACTTCTGGCGCTTCCGTCCAATTGACTTCACCGAAGGCACCAAGCTGGGACCGATCGCCAGCACGGGATTGGTCGACTGGCCAATCACGTACGAGGAACTCGAGCCGTACTACACGAAAGTAGACTGGGAGATGGGCGTCTCTGGTGCGCCCGGACCTGGCGACCCTCCGCGGTCGCGGCCCTACCCGATGCCGCCGCTGCCTATCAAGTCGGCCGGCGTCATCTTCGAGCGCGCCGCACAGAAGTTGGGCTGGCATCCGACGCCTGCTCCGATGGCGATCACCTCGCAGCCGTTCAATGGCCGTCCGCCGTGCCAGCAATGCGGCTATTGCATGGGCTTTGGTTGCGAGTACGGCGCAAAGAGTTCTTCCCTCGCCACTGTAATTCCGATCGCGGAAAAGACAGGACGCTGCGAGATCCGTCCCAACAGTTATGTGCGCAAGGTGGAGACCGACGCGCGGGGGCGCGCCACCGGCGTCGTGTACTTCGACGCGCACAAGAAGGAGCAGCGTCAGCTCGCCCGGGCCGTTGTGCTCTCGGCAAACGGGGCCGAGACGCCGCGACTCCTGCTCAACTCCAAGAGCAATCGCTTCCGAGATGGCCTCGCGAATTCATCGGGCCTCGTCGGGAAATATTTGATGTTCAACGGCGGAGCGACGACGATGGGGATCTATGAGCATCCCCTCAACGAGTACAAGGGTGTGCAGGTGACTCGCCTCGCGCTGGACTGGTATGACTCGGACCCGAAGCGCGGGTTTTACGGCGGCGGCGGGATCGACGCGCGCTTCGACGCGAATCATCCCATCATTTTCGCGTTAGGCGGCACACCGCCGCATCACGCCACATGGGGCCCTGCGTTCAAGCGCTATCTACAGCATGCCTTCACACGTCAAATGACGCTGTTCGGGCACTCGACGTCGCTGCCCGTCGAAACGAACAGCATTTCGCTGGACCCGAAAGTCAAAGACGACTGGGGCCTGCCCGCGATCCGCGTCACCTACACGGATCACCCGGACGACATCAAGATGATGCAGTACCTCCAGGACCGTTCCAAGGAGCTGCATCAGGCCGCGGGCGCGAAGGTCTACTGGGGGCGTGACGTCGGTGTGCAACATGGCACGGCTCACTTGTTAGGCACATGCCGCATGGGCAACGATGCGAAGACAAGCGTGATCGACAAGTTTCATCGCGCGCATGACGTCCCGAATCTTTTCATCTGCGACGGCAGCAGCCTCGTTACATCCGGGCGCGGTCAGCCGACGATGACTATCATGGCGCTGGCATTTCGCGCTGGTGAGATGATCGCCGAGTTCGCCAAGCGAGGAGAGATCTAACGGGCACGGCTCGTGCGTTGCGGTAGGGGTCATGAGAAGAAACCCGCGGCTGCTCATCGGGCTCTCACGCCCTAAGGACGTGATCCGCCCGAAACGGTCAGCCGCGCCGGCAAGGTCCAAGCGCTTCAGCGACGCTGTTCTCGCGTCAATCGCAAAAGGGCACTACCTGTGGATCAGGGCCGGCGCTGCCTCCGAACACAAGTTCACCGGCATATGGACCGTCGTCGTCGAGGGTCGCGTATTCGTTAGGTCGTGGTACATGAAGCCGAGCGGCTGGTATTACGCTTTGCTGGCGGATTCACTCGGAGCCATACGCGTCGGCGCCGACGAGATCTCGGTGCGCGCCGCCCGGGTGCGGAGCGAACGACTGCTCAAGGCGATAAATGCGGCGTACGCGGAGAAATACACGACGCCGGCCTCCGTCCAGTACGTCAAGGGTTTTGCGCGCGGGAAGCGACGCGACACAACGACCGAACTGACCGCGCGATAAGAACGGCCGAGCCCGCCAGTTCTGGCGCGCACCTTGCACTTCAGCCCGACATACGAAGTGCGCACAGGACAACGCCTAACGCGATGCCGCATCCTCCCCGCTGCAAGGCGTAGCGGCCTGGGCAGGACGTGATCGTCGTTATTGCGCACTTGCCTGCGGGCGCCTAACGAGAATTCTCACTCTGCCATCGGCGGGTCACGATGCCAATTCTCAAACGTGCGATCGACTTCTTCACACTCGGCTCCGAGCATCCGATCCGGCGACTCGTCGCCTACTACATCGGGCTCGCCCTGGTCGTCGCGGGGATGCTCACGCTCTTCCCCGCTTCAGGCGAGCTGCTTTTCGGAAGCCTCGCACTCGGCATCCCGAACGCGCCGGTTGTGTTGCAGGATGGCTTAAGCGGAATCGCCGACTCGCCGCTCTTTCAGCAGGATTCCGTCCTGCGACTGGCGTTGAGCACGACGACCGCGCTCCTCGCAACGCTCGCGCTGATGCTGCCGGTCACCTGGGTGTACATCTCCGCCCGCAATGTGCGCGGGCACAGCCAGGCGTTGGTGCAGACGCTCATCATCCTGCCGATCGTCGTCGCGGGCGTTGTCTTCGTCGTACGCGATAGTCTGGCGCTGGCGTTCAGCTTAGCGGGCGTCGTGGCCGCTGTGCGCTTCCGCACGACCCTCAGAGACACGCGCGACGTGGTCTTCATATTCCTCGCGATCGGAGTTGGCTTCTCCGCCGGCGTGCACATGTTAGGCGTCGGCGGCGTCGTTTCGTTGGTGTTCAACTTCGTGTTGCTTCTCTCCTGGCGCTACGACTTCGGCCGCAACGTCCTGTCGCCGACGGCGAGCGCGCAGTGGACCGAGCCGCTGCAGTCCTTGGCAGGCGGCAAGGGAAACGGTTCGGTTCCAGACCGCGATCTTGTGCTGGCACTGAGTCCCACCAAGGTAAGCGAGATTGCCGCGCGCTTCGACCGCGTGCGCGATGTGTTGGGCAAGGACAAAAAGAAGCCGCGCTACAACGCCGTGCTCAGCCTAACTAGTGATCGTGTGGGCGAGGCGCAGGCCGTGGTGGAAAAAGTGCTGGGCGACCTGACCAAGCGCTGGAAGCTGGACGAGGTCGTCTCGAACCCGGGGAAGCCTGACGAGATCTACTATCTCGTGCGCCTGAAGAAGTCGCTGACGACGGACGAGCTGATTACGGCTATCCGCGCGCAGGCCGCCGATCTCATCGTCAACGTGGACGTCGAGGTCGGCGAGGGCGCGAGAAAAGAGCAGGAGAAAACCAGGTGACCAGGGCAGCGGGTCTGCTCCTCGTCGTTGTCGCGTTAGGCATGGCGGCTTGCCAAGTTACGCGCGACGCTGCCGGTGCGCGCGCCGACTCCGCACAACTGACCGAACGCGCCGCCACGCTCGCTCGGCGGCTGGCGGACAGCGCCAGCGGTGCCGAACGCGCGCTGCCGGTCGCCAGGTGATTACTGCCGCCGCAACTCACCGAGGTTTCCGGTCTCACCGTGACGAGCGACGGACGACTGTTGGCGCATGGGGACGAGTTCGGGCGCATTAGCGTGATCGATCCCAAGCGCGGCGTGATACTCAAGGAGTTCCGGATCGGCGCGCGTGCGGACTTCGAAGGCATCACCATGGCGCACGGCCTCGTTTACTTGGTCGATAGCGACGGGCAGCTGTACATCTTCCGAGAAGGGGCTAACGGCGCGCGAGTGCCCTACCAGTTGCAGGACACGCGGCTAGGGCGCGAGTGCGAGTTCGAAGGCGTCGTGTTCGATCCTTCTCGCGAGGCGCTGTTGTTGCCGTGCAAGAACGTCGAGAAGAAAAGCATGCGCAACAACCTCGTGATCTACGTGTGGAAGTTGCACGAACTAGATCCGCCGCGCTTGTCGATCATCACGGTTCCTTTGGCGCGCGTCATCGGCGACAACCCGTGGAAGAGCTTGCGGCCGACGGACATCACGATCGACCCGAACACGGGCAACTATGTGCTCATCGCGGCCCATGAGCGAGCGCTTGTGGAGCTCACGCCTAACGGGGACGTCGTGCGCGCCATGCCGCTCCCCGAGCGCGACCAGCACTCGCAGGCCGAGGGCGTCGCAATAACGAACGACGGCATTCTCATTATCAGCGACGAGGCGTCTAATCGCGCCGCGTCGATCACGCTCTACCGCTGGCCGCCGGCGCCGGCACCTCCGGTGACACCATGAAGCACATACAGCAGCAGATCCGATTCCTGGCAGCGATTCTGGCGAGCGCTCTCGCTCTGTTCCTCACGCCGCACCTAACGCGGGGTCAGGCCGCCGGACAACCAGCGAGCAAGGACAGCGTTGTTACGGTTGCGAGCACCCAGTATGGAGCCAACCCGATCCACCGCTGGCTCCTTGGGAAGAACTGGCGCGATTTCTGGGCGACGCCGATCAAGGTGCCTGTGCTCGATCTCCGGACCTTTGCCGGCGGCCTCAACGCCACCGAAACCGGCGGCAGCAAACAGACAACCTCGCTGCGCTTCATGGGAAGGGACGGAGTCGAGTATCAGTTTCGTCCGGTATTCAAGGATCGGTTGGAGGACCTCAAGCCGTTCGAGAAGACGATCGTGATTTGGGTCTTCCGCGACGGGCTCAGCGCGCTGCACCCCACGGGGCCGCTCGTCGTCCCTCCCTTTCTCTCGGCCGTGGGGATACTGCATCCGACGCCGGCCCTGTGCGTGATGCCTAACGACCCGGCGTTGGGCGAATTCCGAGAGCAGTTCGCGGGCAAGCTCGGCGCGATCGAGGAACGCGCGCTAATGCCGAAAGAGGGCGTGGGGCTGGGCGGTGCCGTCGACATCGTGGAGAGCGACAAGCTGCTCGAGCGCTTGAACAAAGACCCCAGCAATCGCGTCGACGCGCGCGCCTTTCTCACGGCGCGACTCATCGACTTGCTGCTCAACGACAACGATCGTCACCTCAATCAATGGCGCTGGGCGAACGTCCCCGAGCGCCTCGCCGGTTCCACAGCTGGTGACGACGTCGTGTGGACGCCGATTCCGCGCGATCGCGATGCAGTCTTCGTGAATCACGAGGGCCTGCTGCTGATCCTCGCCCGCAAAGTGAAAGGGAACCTCGTGACATTTGAGCGCGAGTATCCGAATCTCCGTTCTTTCGCCGGCGCGGTGATCGACCTGGATCAGCGCTTGTTGATCGGGCTGAACCGCGCAGCGTGGGACTCGGCCGCTGTGTGGGTGAGAACGAGAATCACGGATGCTGTGATCGACTCCGCGATGCGCCGCATGCCGCGAGAGTACTGGCCACTCTCGCAGACGATCGCAGTGAAATTGCGATGGCGCCGCAGCAAACTGCAGGAAGCGGCGGACGAGTACTACCGCATTCTTGCGGAATACCCGGAAATCCATGCGCCCGATTCCGATGATCGCGCCACTGTATTGCGCGACGGTCGTGATGTGATCGTGCGCATTCAAACCGGTGAGAGTCGGCCTTGGTTCGAGCGTCGCTTTATTCCTGGCGAGACCCGCGAAATCCGCCTCTACATGCACGGTGGAGCGGATCGTGGCGTCGTTAAAGGAAACGGCACGAGTGGCATTTTCGTGCGCGTCATCGGCGGCAACGGATCGAATACCCTGATGGATTCATCTACCGTCGGTGGGCGGCGCCGCCTAACGCGGCTGTACGACAACGGCTCCGTCAATGACATCGAGTACGGCCGGGATTCGACCTTCAACCGACGACCGTACATCGAGGCGTACGGTAAGAAGATCCCACCGGTCAAGGATCGTGGATTCCGCACGGGACCCACGGTGGACGTGGGGGCCGGCGGCGGACTCGGTGTCGTCACCAAGCTTGGCTACGAGAGAAAGTTTTATGGCTTCCGCCACGTGCCTTACAAAGATCGCGCGCGCCTCGATCTCGAGTACGCAAGCTCGGTGAATAAGCTTCGCGCGGCCATCCAGGGTGATCGTCGCATCGAGGACTCGCAGCTGCACTTCGTGGTGGACGCTGAAATGACCCAGCTCTACATGGTGCAATACCATGGGGTCGGAAACACCGCACCTTGGTCAGAGGACCCGTTTTTCGATTTGCATCAGCGACAGTGGATTCTGAGGCCGGCGCTGGGGTGGGCGCTCGGTCCGGACGGCGATGTCTCACTCGGACCGATCGTGAAGTACGTCGTGACCGATAGCCTGCCGCGCAACTTCATATCGCGTGAGCACCCCCGTGGATTTCCAAAATTTGGCCAGGTCGGTGTTCAGCTTGCGCTGCAGCAAGACACGCGCGACGCTGAGTCACAGCGCGGCATCAAGGCGCGAGCGACGGCATCCTATTATCCGCAGGTCTGGGACGCCAATACGCCGTACGGCGAGGTCTCAGCTTTGGTATCCACGTACCTCACGTTCCCGATCCTAACGAGGCCAACGTTGGCGCTCCGCGGCGGGACGAAAAAGGTGTTCGGCAACGCGCCATATTTCGAGGCAGCATTCGTGGGCGGCCGCAACTCGCTGCGCGCGCTACATCGGCAGCGCTTCGACGGCGACGCCGCCTTACACGGTACTACCGAGTTGCGTGTGCCACTCGCACGGTTCAATTACGGATTGCCGTGGAGCTTTGGTGCGCTCGGCTTCATGGAGGCAGGCCGAGTGTACGTGAGCGGTGAATCACCGGGCACGTGGCACAGCACGCAAGGCGCTGGTGGCTGGATCGGAGTGATGAGTCCGAAGTATGCGATCCATATGCTGCGAACCAACCGTGCCGATCGGCGTATCCTGATCGGAACAGGCTTTGCGTTCTAACTGGGGTGAGAGGTCCACCGTGGTACCGTACTCGGCAAGCAATTCACTATGCGCGGAATACCAGGACTCGTACTCGGAATTCTCTTTGCAGGCGCACTCGGCTGTCCGCCGCCCGTGCAGATCACACCGCCACCGGCCACCGCATCTGCCGAACTCGTTGCGATGGCCGGCGGTTCGGTATTGATAGCGGTCGGCGATATCGCTGACTGCGAAGCGCGCGGTGATGAGCTCACGGCGATTATCGTCGACAGCCTTCTGCGCGCTGACAGTGCCGCGAACGTAAAGGATGTTGTCGTCGGGTTAGGTGATCAGGCGTATCCGTCTGGGTCCTGGCGCGATTTCGTCGATTGCTTCGGGCCGTCATGGGGCGACACGACGAAGCTCATCATGAAGCGCATCCGACCAGTGCCGGGAAATCACGAACACGAGTCGGATTTTTCGGCGCCGTACTACCGCTATTTCGGCGACAAAGCGGGGTCGCCGCGCAAGGGCTATTACAGCTATGACCTCGGCGAGTGGCACCTCATCGCGCTGAACAGCGAGATCGCGCGCAACCCAGCGTATTCAGTGGAAGAACGCAAGGCACAGGAAGACTGGTTACGCGACGATCTAAAGAACAAAAGCAAAACGTGCACGCTGGCATATTGGCATCACCCACGTTTTGCCTCGAGTTACCACGGCAACGATGCGACTGTCGTGAACCTTTACACGATTCTGTACGACGCTGGCGCCGATGTGATCCTGAACGGCCACGAGCATGTTTATGAGCGATTCGATCTGCAAACGTCGGCTGGTGTGAAGGACACCGTTAAAGGGATCGCCGAGTTCGTCGTGGGAACTGGCGGTGGTACGTTGCGCGGATTCAACCCGCCGGCGCCAAACTCGGTCGCGCGTATCGAGGGCCACTTTGGCGTACTCAAGATGACGTTAGGCAGAGAAGGATACCAGTGGGCGTTCATCGACACGAGCCGGCGAATCTGGGATCCTGGCTCGGGGAAGTGCCACTAAAAGCTAGTTGCTAGGGATCGGGATAGGGATAGAACAAAACGTTAGGCGGCGGCTGCGTTTGCACCTGCGCTGAGAAACCGAACCAGCGCGCGCTCCTCGGCGTTCAAGCCACCGTTTATTTGTGCGCCTTGCCGAATCCTCCACCGTCTCGCTAACTCTGGCTGGCTCAGTGCATCCAGCACGAGCGGATGGATGTAGCACGAGCGACAGACCGCGACCGTATTCCCTAAATGCTCGGCGACGGTCTTCACTGCGGCGATCGCGTGAGCCTTGCCTGCACCGTTTTCAGTTGATACCGATGCCTCGAGGTGCCGAGCAGCCAGGATTGTGCCCGCCCAGGTACGGAAGTCCTTCGCGCTGAAGTCTTCGCCCGCGGCATCGCGTAGATAGGCATTGACATCGACCGAAGTGACCGGCTGTGGGCTGTCCTGTTCGTCCAGATATTGAAAAAGCTCCTGGCCAGGCAAATCACGCAGCTGCCTGACGAGGCGCGCGAGACGTTTGTCGGTCACGGCGATGCCGTGCTTCTTTCCGCTCTTCCCCTTAAAACGCAACTCCGTGCGCCCGCGGTCGATACGCACGTGATGGTTGCGGAGCGTCGTTAGGCCGTACGAGCCGTTGCTGCGCGCGTACTCCTCGTTCCCGACGCGGATGAACGTGGTCTCCAACAGACGCACGACCATGGCGAGCACTTTCTCGCGAGGCAGCCCGCTCAGCGCGAGGTGCTGTTTGACGCGCGCACGGATTCGTGGCAGCGCCGAGGCAAACGGAATGAGTCGCTCGTATTTCGTCTCGTCACGCACCTGACGCCAGCGAGGATGATAGCGGTACTGCTTGCGACCTTTCGCATCGCGTCCGGTCGCTTGCAGGTGCCCGTTAGGCACCGGCGAGATCCACACGTCGCGCCACGCCGGCGGAATCACCAGCGCGCGGATGCGAGCGAGCGTTACCTTGTCGCGCACTTGCGATCCATCGTCCGCGCGGTAGGCAAAACCGCGGCCGGCACGTCGTCGGCGAATGCCATAGCCGTCGTCGCGCACATAACGCAGCTGCGCCGCGCTCGCCGAATCGGCAGGCGCCATGAATGGGTCAATTCGCCAGCGTCTACGCGTCACGTCAGTCTCCGTGGCCTGCCGATCGATGAGGCTGCTGCCCAGCCTGCGGGACGCCTAACAAACGCCGCTTTATGCAAGAATCAGGAGCACTTCACGGCCGAGTGCGCTTAACCCGCGCGCACGCCTCCTGCGATAGACATGCAAGACCGATCGGTGCAACAGAATCGCCGCGTAGATGAGCAGCGATGAGCGCGCCAGGGCTCAGCATTTGCATCGAAACGATACGAATCGAGCAGAACAAACCCTGGAGCTCTTATGTCATTCACCCTCTATATCGTGGGGTTCGTCGTCGTCATCATCGGCGTTGCGTGGGGGCTGTCAGAAGCCGGCGTGCCCAGCGTGTGGATCGGCATTGCGTGCGTGATTCTGTTAGGCGTCGGCATCGTGATGGGAGTATCTCGCCCACGCATTAAGGACCCGCCGACCGCCTGAGCCCGCGTTAGGTGCGTCGTTACGAACTGCTTCACCGCGGACTAGCTCGGTGCGACAAGCCTCAGTATTTTGCGTGCGCTATGGAGCCGGATAGAGCTACACAGTATGAGCAAGGACGATGGGCAGCGGCGTTCGCGCCGCGCGCCGCGGGCGAACGGCGCTACTGGCTAGTCAAGTCGGAACCAACCACGTTCTCGTTCGATCACCTGCTGGCGGCGCCTAACAAGACCACGCATTGGGACGGCGTGCGCAACCTGGTCGCGCGGAACTTTCTGCGCGACGGCATGAAAGTCGGCGATCGCGTTTTCTTCTACCACTCCAGCGCCGACCCAACGGGAGTCGTCGGCATCTGCGAGGTCGTGCGCGAAGGATATCCCGACACAACTGCGTTGGACCGCAGGCATGACCACTTCGACGCCAAGTCCAGGGCCGACAAGCCAACCTGGTTCATGGTCGATCTCAAAGCCGTCGCTCCCCTTCCACGCCTCGTCAGTCTCGCGGATATCAAGGCGCGACCCGAACTGAGTCAGATGGCAGTCGTTCGCATTGGACGTCTTTCTGTGACGCCGGTGACCCCCGCCGAATGGAAGACGATCTGCGGCATGGGCGGCGCGCCGGCATCGCTCAGTACGTGAGCAGTCCGGAGCACCGACGTTGGCGCGACTGTCGGACGACCCTTACCTTGGTCTGTCCCGCTGTAAAGCGCCACAGCACAGCCTCCTAAAAGGGGTGCCTTGGATATGTGCCTTGCTTGCTTGAGAGGGCTCTCGCTCGCCGCCCTTTGTAGTCTGAGCGTCGCAGTCAGCAGCGAGGTCCGCGGCCAGACGACCTCGAAGCCAAACAACGACCTCCCCAATCCCTACACGACCGTTGAGGGGTGGGCCAAGATGCCCGAAGGCCGCACGTGGGGCTCGACGAGCGCGGTCGCTGTCGATCCGGACGGCACGAGCATCTGGGTCTTCGAACGCTGCGGGCAGAATACCTGCGCCACGTCGGATCTGCCGGCAATCCTCAAATTCGACTCGTCAGGCAAACTCGTGCAGTCGTTCGGCGCCGGGATGTTCATCTCGCCGCACGGCATCGATGTCGATCGCGACGGCAACGTCTGGGTAACGGACTGCGCCTGCACCGGTGGCCGTCCTCCGGCCGATGTGGCGAGGGTCAAGGGCCATCAGGTCTTCAAGTTCAGTCCACAGGGCCAGCTGCTGATGACGCTGGGGAAGCCCGCGGGCGCCAAGGGCGCGGAGTACTTCTGGCAGCCTAACGACGTGCTCGTAGCGCCTAACGGGGATGTCTTCGTCGCCGAAGGACACTCGGACGCGGACACCGCCAACGCGCGCATCCTCAAGTTCTCCAAGGATGGGAAGTTCGTCAAAGCCTTCGGCAAGAAAGGGACGGATCCGGGCGAGCTGGCCCAGCCGCACGCGCTCGCGATGGACTCACAAGGCCGTCTGTTCGTCGGCGATCGCAGCAACAATCGTATTCAGATCTTCGATCAGGACGGCAAGTACATCACTGAATGGACGCAGTTTAGCAGGCCTAGTGGGCTTTACATCGATAAGAACGACGTGATCTACGTGGCGGACTCGGAGTCAGGCTCAGTCGATCCTCCGCATGGCGCTTGGAAGCGAGGAATTCGCATCGGTAGCGCTAAGACCGGGTCCGTGACGGCGTTCATCCCCGACCCAGCGCCGAACCCGCCGAGCACCAGCGCGGCGGAAGGAGTCGCTGCGGATGCCAAAGGGAATATTTATGGAGCGGAAGTCGGCCCGCGTGCGTTAAAACGGTACGTCAAACGGTAGACGAGCACCCCACCGAATCGGGAGCGATATCGCCTATGAAGGTGTCCTTTGAGCTAAACGGCAAAGCCACGAGCGTCGACGTCGTCCCCGACATGCCACTGCTCTGGGTGCTGCGGGACGTGCTCGACATGAAGGGGACGAAGTATGGCTGCGGCGTCTCGCAATGCGGCGCGTGCACGGTGCACGTCGGCGGCGTCGCTACGCGCAGCTGCCAGGTCAAGGCATCTGAGGCGCAGGGCGCCAAGATCACGACGATCGAGGGGTTGTCGCCTAACGGCGTGCACGCGGTGCAGCGCGCATGGGAGGAGCTGGACGTCCCGCAGTGCGGCTACTGCCAAGCCGGCCAGATCATGTCGGCCGTGGCGCTTCTGACGAAGACCCCCAAACCGACTGACGCAGACATCGACGCGGCGATGGACCGCAATATCTGCCGCTGCGCGACGTACTTGCGCATCCGTCAGGCGATACATCGCGCGGCAGCACTCACGGCCGCCGATGGTTCGAATCAACCTCCAGCTCCAGGCCGATCGGGCGCTCCCGCCGGCCTGCGATCGTAAGGAGGCCCTATGGACAGCAAACAGCGCGTCAATCGTCGGCAGTTCCTGGGCGTAAGTGCCGTGGCAGGCGGCGGCATTCTGCTCGCGACGTATCTCGAGCCGCTGAATGCGGCGGAGTCGTGGGCCCCGTCGCCGACGGATTTCACGCCGAACGCGTTCATCCGGATCACGCCAGATGGCATCGTGACGATCGTGGCCAAGAATCCGGAGATCGGCCAGGGCGTCAAGACGATGCTGCCGATGCTGATCGCCGAAGAGCTGGATGTCGATTGGAAGAACGTTCGTATCGAACAGGCCGATCTCGACACCGACAAGTATCAGGGACAGAACGCGGGCGGCAGCACGGCAACGCCGAACAACTGGCTGCCGATGCGTCGCGTCGGCGCCGCAGGGCGCGCGATGCTCGTGATGGCCGCCGCGCAGACGTGGAGCGTGCCGGAGAGGGAGTGTGAGAGCTCGTTAGGCACAGTGACGCATCGCCCGAGCGGACGCAAGCTGAGCTACGGCGAGCTCACGTCAAAGGCGGCGACGCTCACAGCACCGGCGCTGGAAAGCGTCGCTCTCAAAGACCCCAAAAGCTTCAAGATCATCGGCCAGCGCGTTCCCGGCGTCGACAATCACTCGATCGTTACCGGCAAACCGCTCTTCGGCATCGACATCACGATGCCTGGAATGCTGTACGCGACGTTCGTGAAGGCGCCGGTCTTTGCCGCCAAGGTCGCGAGCGCGAACCTCGACGTCGTCCTCAAAGAGCCGGGAGTCAAGCGCGCATTCGTCGTCGATGGTGGCACTGACCTCATGGGTTTGTTAGGCGGCGTCGCCATCGTCGCCGATAACTGGTGGGCGGCCGTAAGTGCACGCAAGAAGCTCAACGTCACGTGGGCCGATCATCCAACGGCTAAGCAGAGTACTGCGAGCTTCGAGCAACAGTCGGTCGCGCTGTCAAAGCAGGCACCGCAGCGCTCACTGCGGAAGAACGGCGACGTCGACGCTGCGCTCAAGACCCCAGGCGCGAAAGTCGTCAGCGCGGCGTATTACTACCCGTTCATCTCGCACTCGCCGCTCGAGCCCCAGAACGCCACGGCGCACTTCAAGGACGGCAAGCTCGAGATCTGGGTGCCGTCGCAGACGCCCGCCGCCGGCCGCGCGCTCGTGGCGCGCACGTTAGGCATGCAGGAGAAAGACATCACGATCCACCTGACGCGCATGGGTGGCGGCTTTGGACGCAGGCTGTACAACGACTACATGGTCGAAGCCGCCTGGATCGCGAAGGAAATCGGCGTTCCGGTCAAGCTGCTCTGGATGCGCGAAGACGACGTGCAGCACGACTTCTATCGCCCGGCTGGATGGCATTACCTCACGGGGGCCGTCGACGCGCAGGACAAGCTCGTCGCCTGGCGCAACCACTTCGTGTCGTTCGGCGAAGGCGAGCGTTTCGCGCCGAGCGCCGGACTGGGTGCGGGCGAGTTCCCTGCCCGCTTCATTCCGAACCTTGCGATCGAGGCGTCGGTGATGCCGTTAGGCGTGCCCACCGGCGCGCTGCGCGCCCCGGGGAGCAACGGCATCGCGTTCGCCACGCAGACCTTCATCGACGAGCTGGCGCTCGCGGCCGGAAAGGACCCCGCCCAATTCCGCATCGAGCTCCTTTCCAACACGCCGATTGTCGATCCTCCGCCGGCGAGCGGCCAAGGACAAGGCCAGCCGATCCTCTTCGATGGCCCGCGCATGCGCGGCGTCGTCGAGTTGGTCGTCGAAAAATCGGGCTGGGGGAAGACGCAGCTGCCTAAAGGAACGGGGATGGGGATCGCGTTCCACTTCAGTCATCGCGGCTACTTCGCCGAGGTTGTGCAAGCCACGGTGAGCAGAGCCGGAATACTCAAAGTTGATAAAGTCTGGGTCGCCGGCGATGTAGGAAATCAGATCATCAATCCGAGCAACGCCGAGAATCAGGTGCAGGGCGCTGTGTTGGACGGAATCGCCGAGGCGTTGACGCAGGAGATCACGATCGAAGGCGGATGCACGACGCAAACGAACTTCAACAATTTCCGTCTGCTGCGCATGCGTCAGGCACCGCCGATCGAAGTGCACTGGAAGATGAGCGATATCGCGCCGACTGGAATCGGTGAGCCTGCACTGCCGCCGCTTCCGCCGGCGTTATGTGGAGCAATCTTTGCCGCGACCGGAAAACGCATCCGATCGCTGCCCATATCGAAGCATGACTTGAAGTGGGCGTAGCGTAGCTGCCTAACGACTTTCAGGAGAGGTTATGAACGTAAAGCCCGCTGTCTCTCGCCGTGGTTTTGTCAGCGGTGCTGCCACCGCTCTGGGAGCACTCACCCTGCGACCCGACGGCACGTTGTGGGCACAAGTCACGCAGGACTTGGCTCCGCGGCAAAACCGCTCGGAAAACGAATACGACGCGATGGCCAAGCTAGGCAACAACGAGAATCCCTACGGGCCGAGCGACAGCGTGATGAAGGCCATGACCCGCGCGTGGAAGTATTCGAATCGCTACGGCTATCCGGACGGCGGCATCGTCGAGGCCATCGCCAAGCACCACAACCTGAAACCCGAGAACGTCATGTTAGGCGCCGGCTCGGGTGAGATCCTCCAGGTCGTGGCACACACGTATCTGCGTGGCGAAAAGAAAGTCGTCGGCTCGGACCCCACGTACAACTCCGTCTTCTCGGCTGCCACGAACATCAAGGCCGATCCGATCAAGGTCCCGTTGTTGCCCGACTACAACCAGGACGTCCCCGGACTCATCCGCGCGACGCGCCAGAACTACAGCCAACTCGGCTTCCTGTACCTCTGCACGCCGAACAATCCGACCGGGAATATCCTAACGAAGGATCAGATCAAGCAGATCCTCGATAGTATCCCGGAAGACGTTCCGGTCTTGATCGACGAAGCGTACCACCACTACGTCGAGGACCCAGCTTACGCCACGTCGGTGCCGTACGTCGCCGAGGGTCGCAAGGTGATCATCGCGCGCACGTTCTCGAAGATCAACGGCTTGGCCGGCATGCGGCTGGGTTACGCGCTCGCGCCGCGTGGCCTCATTCAGGAGATGCGGCCGTACAGCACGGGGAGCATCAGCGCCATCGTGAAGTGGGGCGGCGTCGCGGCACTCAAAGACGTGGAGTCGATGGAGAAGGTCAAGCGCGAGGCGATCCAGCTGCGCGAAAAGACGATCGCCGAGCTCAAGTCGTTAGGCTTCGCTAGCATCCCGTCGCAGACCAACTTCTTCATGGTGCATCTCAAGAAGCCGGTCGTTCCGGTGATCGAGGAGTTCCGCAAGAAGCAGGTGATCGTCGGCCGACCATTCCCGCCGATGAACGAGCATCTGCGCGTGTCGATCGGCACGCCGCAGGAGATGGATCGCTTCATGGTGGCGTTCAAGGAAATCGTTGCCGCGCCAAAGACCGCAACGAAGACTGGCTGACGATTCGGCGCGGCATCGAAACAGGCTTCGCGCGCGATGACTGAGGCCGTGCGGCGAAGCGGTATTACCAAACGAGCGACGTGCCACACGTTGCGGCATTCGTTTGCGACGCACTTGTTGGAGAGCGGTGCGGATATCCGCACGGTGCAGGA
>Ga0187893_10001446_pt1 | contig 56858 bp, 58 predicted proteins | sample MA1701074metaG_FD_139574 | JGI IMG/M metagenome (GOLD analysis project Ga0187893, IMG submission 139574) | White microbial mat communities from a basaltic lava cave in the Kipuka Kanohina Cave System on the Island of Hawaii, USA - MA170107-4 metaG ...
CAGTTCACTCGGATATTTACCACCAGCACCAGAAGCCACGCTCCCTGCTCAGAGAAACCAACTTGAACTGAACCGGGAAAATACTAACATTCAAGTTGGTACATAAACTGGGGGCAGGTCAATTGCAATTTTTACTTCAGATCGTTCAACAGTATCCTCATGATACAGTGTTAGAGGTCGGATGTGCTGAAGGATTGTTTACTTCAGAGTTGGCAAAGATTGCAAAAGAGGTCATCGCTATCGATCTAAGCCCGACTGCCCTTTCTCGGGCGAAACAACGATGCCCGGGTACAACCTTTCTGCACAAGAACCTTCATGACTTTACCTCTGATCGCAAGTTTGATTTGGTCATTTGCTCTGAGACCCTATACTACATCAATGATGTTGTAGGAGCGATTGATAAACTTACAAGCTTGGGAAAGCATTGTTTGGTGAGCTATATCCATCGAGAAGCAAAACATCTTGATTCATATTTTATTCAGATGCCGTTAGCCCAATACACGAGATTCGAGAAAACATACTGGCTCTGGAAACGTGCGATGATTGTTGCTGTGTGGGAAAACAACGGATCCACTTTTTATTTCAAACATGTTTAACATGGCGCTTCCACGTGATCGTGATGAGGAAGAGAGTAGCAGCGTAGTTGCTTTCATTGCATTGTTTGTTCTGCTACTGTTACTCTTTGAATATTTGTTGCATCTTTAGACCGGCATCTACGGAGCGAAAGGTAATTCAGCACTGGAGTGGAACGGTCCACGTCTCGACCATTGCCGCTTCAAAGTGGTTCACAAGAAAAAGGAGCAATTACCATGCGTCAACTTACGCAATCCATCGGGATCTCTCTTGTGATTACCTGCCTTTTCACATTCGGAGCAAAAGTGATTGGCCAGAATCTTTCGGGAACGATTGCGGATTCCTCCGGTCCCGTGGTTGGCGCCAGGGTCACGTTCTTTAACTCGGATACGAGTTATTTCCGGGAAGGGCGTTCCGACGCCGCCGGGGGGTACTCGTTTGCCGCCGTGGCGGCAGGGAATTACACTTTGGGCGCTTCGTATACCGGCAAAGAGTATCGGCAAGTCAGTCTTGCGCTCTCATCCGATACCGTCGTTAATTTTTCTCTTTCAACAGAGACGCAGACGGGGCAATGGAATGTCATTGTTCAATCTCCTGAGCCATTAGGCGGTACCGATCTTGCCATCCTGTTACCCAATGGCAAAATATTTTATTGTCATAATACACTGGATCCCTTTGTGTTCGATCCTGAAGCGAACGGTACAATGTTAGTGCAGGGAGATAATACTCTTCAGGGGTGCGCCGCGTCGCTTTTACTACCGGATGGCAAAGTCGTATTTGCCGGAGGAACTAATGTCGAGGTTTATGGGCCTGGTATTCGGAAGGTAAAAACATATGATTATCTTACAAACACATGGCAGCCGAAGCCCGATATGATCGGTTACCGATGGTATCCGACCATGACGCGATTAGCGGACGGTAAATTGTTAATAACGGGCGGCGGTACGCAAGCCAATCCACAAAGGACAAACTCGACCGAGTTGTACGATCCCTCGACGGGTACATCGCAAGGCGTTGATAGTACCGCTATTCCACAGGAGATTTCACCGATCGTCATGTTGAACAATGGCAACATATTGATGACCTTTCGCCCGCCTCAACTCTATACTCCGGCAACGCAGCAATGGAATGCCTGTTCGGACTTTCTACAGGGCAACCGCAATCCCGATGGCGACCATGCCGATCATGAACTTGTTCACCTTCCCGAAGGAACCGTCGTCGCTGTTGGATACAAATCGTACACCGCGGGTGTGCCCGGCAATTTGATCGAGAAGTACGATCCAACATCGAATAGCTGGAGCTACGGGGCGAACTTCGCACCGGTACGTTCACGAGCGAAGACAGTATTGCTCCCCGGAAAGAACATTCTCGTGCTGGCTGGTTACAAAGAGGATCCTGCAAATTCTACTCCCACCAATCAGTGGGGATACATGAATATTGCCGACATCTATAACCCGTATACCGAACAATGGAGACGATTAGCCGCGATGAATTATTTCCGGGAATACCATTCTTTGCCGGTGCTGGTTCCCGACGGCAGAGTAATCATTGTGGGCGGAGAAGGAGAACCCGGCAATGAACCACCATTCAGCGTCATCGAAGCATTTTCGCCCCCGTATTTGTTCAGAGGGATACGACCGCAAATCGTTAATTTCTCCCAAAATATTTTTCAGCGAGGAAGCCAGATTGTTTTCGACGTCATCCGCACGGATTCAGTAACCAGCGTTATCCTCATGTCGACGCCGTCGATTACTCACTTTATGAATTCCGGCAACAACCGGTACGTTGAGCTACCATTCACGAAAACGGGAAACACCATCACCGCGACAATTCCAAGTGATTCGCTCAACGTCCTCGATGGATATTACCAGCTGTTCGCGATGGTGGATGATATACCTTCGGCTGGGAAGATGATCAAGGTCCAATCAACAGCATCTTCCACTACAGCTACAGTGGCGGTAACCAGTGGTTGGAATTTGATTTCAGTTCCGGTTGGTGTCTCCGACTTTCGAAAAAGTACCCTGTTTCCTCAAGCCGTTTCCGATGCGTTTGCGTACACTGGAGATTACGAAGTTGCAGATACTCTCGAAAACGGACGGGGCTTTTGGCTAAAATTTTCCTCGGCACAGGAGATAAGCCTTGTAGGAAATTCTCTTATGTCTGATACCATTGATGTAATGCAGGAGTGGAATATGATCGGCACGATCAGCAGTCCGATTGCAGTATCGACAATCGTACAGGAACCAAGCGGCATCGTCGAATCGAGCTATTTCGGATATCAAAATGGCTACGTGGCGTCCGATACGCTTCTTCCCGGAAAGGGATATTGGGTGAAAGTAAATGCGGCGGGAAAGCTCATACTCCGTTGAAGAGATCGCAGATACGATATGAACCCAGCTATTTTGCGACCGTCGGCGCCGCACTCCCCGCTTCTTATGATAGAGTGCGGCATGGAACGAGCACTATTTTCTCTTTCACAAGCTTGAACACAGTCATAAATGATGACGGAGCGTCGTTGCCATTCTATTTGAGCCAATGTACTGAATTTGAATTAGATCTGATGGGTGTAATAGTCGCTCAACTCGGCTTGCTTGCTTCGACGTTCTTCACATAAACTGCCGCGGTCATGTCGCCCGTAACATTCAATACCGTCCGGCACATGTCGAGAATTCTATCCACGCCGTAAATAACCCCGATCGCCTCGGCAGGGATACCTACAGTCAGAAGGATCATTGCAATCACCGGCAGAGAGCCGCTCGGAACTCCCGCAGTTCCAATTCCCCCGAGAATTGCAAGGACGACGACAAGGAGTTGTTGTCCGAAATCCAGGGGCACACCAAACACCTGTGCGATAAACAACACTGTGATCCCTTCATAGAGCGCTGTTCCGTTCTGGTTCGCTGTGCTTCCAATCGTCAGGACGAAGTGCGCGATATCCTTTGGAACATGCAATTTTTCAATCGTGACGCGCAAAGCTGTGGGAAGCGTCGCATTGCTTGAGCTGGTCGATAAGGCAGTCAATGTCACTTCTGCAGTGTTCTTGAAGAAGAACGAGGGACTCATCTTGCCAAGAGTCTTCAGTAAGATCGAATATGTCACGAACTGGTGAATCGCAAGAGCGACCAGTACAACAAGCACAAACCTCAGCACCGGGCCCAGCAAGGCGAACCCGAATGTTGCGCAGAGGGTGAACAGCAGTGCTGCAACTCCGAAGGGAGCAATCTTCATCCCGAAGTCAATCACCTTCATCGAAATGAGGTACATCCCTTCAAGGAGCTGCCGGAAGGTCTGAACCTTTTCTGAGGCCAGTGTAGTCATCGCAAGCCCGACCAGGAGCGTGAAAAACATGACTGCCAGCAAACCACCGCCTGTGTGTGTCGGGTCGAATGCGCGAGCCATGTCTTCAACGGGATTTTTCGGGATCATTGTGATGAGAATGTCACCCACGCCGCGCTGTTGCGTTGCCTGTCCAAGTTTTGCGCCTTGCGCGCCATATTTTTCCATAAGCATAGCACGTGCCTCAGGGTCAACATCCGCGCCGGGTTGGAAAACGTTTGCCATCGTTACGCCGAGTGCGACGGAGATTGCCGAGACAATGACCGTATAGTAAAGCATCTTCATCCCTACGCGGCCCACTTTCCTGATGTCGCCAAGCTCTGCAACACCAAGCGCAAGCGCGGAAAGAATCAGCGGAATCACCATCATGAAGATCATGCGTAGGAAGACATCGCCGACCGGCTTGACGAATGAAACAATTCGTTCAATGGTCACAGAATCGGCTCCGGAGTTTTGCAAAACCAATCCCCCGATGATCCCGGAAATCATTCCAATGAAAATCTTTGTATGAAGTTTCATGATGTTTTCAATCCCGCTGTATTTATTGAAGGACGAATCGTTTCTCGAGTCCTGCTGAGATATCGTAACGCAAGGAATCATGGTCTTCGTAGATGATCATTCCCTCAACTCCGGGAGTGTTGCGAATGACCTCCATCCCTTTCTCGCGGCCGAGGAGAAACACGATGGTGGACAATGCATCCCCCGAAAGGGCATCGGGAGTAACAATCGTAACAGCGACAACACCCCTTGCCGGGTACCCGGTTTTCACGTCAAGTATGTGATGGTAGCGAATCCCGTCCTCTATGAAAGAACGCTGGTAGTCTCCGGATGTTGAAACAGCGCCCGTGCCGACTTTGAATGACCCGAAGTATTCCCCCTCCTTGCGCGGATGGCGGATGTGAACGTCAACGACAACAGAATCCAGCAATCTCGTTTCCTCAAAATAGCCGGCGAGGTTTCCACCGATATCCACGATGAATTTCTTCACGCCGGCTCCCTTGAGCAATCGGGCGGCGCGGTCAATGGCATATCCTTTTCCGTAAGAGCCAAGGTCAAGGCGCATTCCGCTTGAAGGCAGGTACACGTACAAGCCATTGACGTGAATCTTACGGAAATCCACGTGTGGAAGAAGCGAGTTGATTTCGTCTTGTGTGAGCGCGCGGGGATTTTTCCCCATGAAATCCCACGCCTTCACGAGGTTGCCAATGGTGATATCGAGCTTGCCGCCGGACTGGTTTCCATAGGCGATTCCGCGTTTAATCAATTCAATGAGCTCTCTCGAGACGCGAACCGAATCAAGCCCCGCCGCGGTGTTTATCCTCCCGACTTCGCTATCGTCGCTGTAATCGGTGGCGAATCCTTCTACGCGCGTGACCTCATTGAACGCGCTGTCAATGAGAACCTGCGCCCGGTCGTCCTCAATTTCCTCGTCATAAATCGTAATCGACACATACGTGTTCATGGCTGTGGATTGACGGGAAACAGGAGTGTGGGAACGGCTGCACCCGACGAGTGAAATCATGACGATGAGAGGCAGAATTCGGAATTTCATGATGCGGGAGGAGGGTTCCTAACCAACAAGCATTCCGGCAATGGTTGCCGTCATCCATGTTGAAACGGTTCCGCCCAGTACAGCGCGCAGCCCGAGGCGCGCAATATCGGCACGCTTGTTTTCCGCAAGAGGACCAATGCCTCCGATTTGGATTGCGATGGAGGAGAAATTTGCAAAACCGCAGAGCGCATAGGTCGCTATCATCACCGCTTTGTCCGAAAGCTGTCCGGCCGTGATGATATCTGAGAGGCGGAGATACGCGACGAATTCGTTCAATACAAGTTTGACGCCCATGAGACTGCCGACGTTCAATGCATCGACCCAGGGAACTCCGATGGCAAAAGCGATGAACTGGAACACGAGACCAAACGCGAGTTCAAGCGAAAGAGGCATGCCGAACGTCGCCATGCAAATCGCATTCAATCCAAACGTATCGCCAAGTTCCGTGAGTCCGTAATTAACCATCGCAATCAACGCGATGAAAGCGAGAAGCATGCTGCCCACGTTGAGCGCGAGTTTGACGCCGTCACCGGCGCCGTTTGCGGCTGCCTCAATGATGTTGCTGTGTGGTTGCTCGACGTTGAGGCGCACTGTCCCCTTGGTTACGGGATTCCCTGTTTCCGGGATGAGCATTTTTGCCGCAAGGATCGCGGCCGGCGCGGACATGATGCTCGAAGCGAGAAGATGCCCCGCAAACTGAACCTGTGCCGTCTCCAGCTCCCACCCTGATGCTTTTGCATACGCGAAACCAAGCATTTGCACGTACGCTGCGAGCACACCGCCGGCGATGGTGGCCATTCCGCCAACCATCATCGTGAGAATTTCCGATTCCGTCATAGTAGAAATGTAAGGGCGCACAACAAGCGGCGCTTCCGTCTGGCCGATAAAGACATTCGCGGCAACGGAAAGTGACTCCGCTCCCGTTGTTCGTAACGTCCTTGCCATAACCCAGGCAATCCCCTTGACCATGCGCTGCATGATACCGAGATAATACAGCACGCTCATCAATGAGGAGAAGAAAATGATTGTTGGTAAAACCTGGAATGCAAAAAAGAACCCAAGACTCCCGGTACTCCCGGGACCCTTTGCAAGCGGACCAAAGACAAACTCGGCGCCAATTGTGGAAAAACTGAAAAGTGTTACGAACCCCTTGCTGAAGAAGTCAAATACGGATTTGCCAACATCCGTTTTGAGGATGATGAATGCGAACACAAATTGCAAAACGATAGCAAACCCTACCAGCCGCCAGTCAACCTTACGCCGGTTGTTGGAACAGAGGTACATAATGCCGACCAGCAGTGTTAGTCCGAGAAGACCGTGAGCAATTGAAAGGAAGTTCATCTCAGGAGGATACTCCTGGCGCGGTTTGGGGTGTAATCATTCGCCGGAGGAGTTTGAAGTGCGCGGTTGCATGCGACCGAATATAGGCAGGGTGGGCTTGAGAATCAAATGGACCGGCGAACGCCTATGGTCTTTTGAAGTCCTTCTTTGTACCTTGATTTCGCCAACGAGATGGATCCATCCCGCATCATTCATTCCTCCGGATTCTCCGGAACCACCGACCGCTTCCGAGTTGCGCTATTTCATCTTTGGTTTTTACAAGACATTGAAGAGTTACCGCACAATGACGCTTCTTGGGTGGAGCATCGTTGCAACAGGTTGTGCATGCGCGTTTCTTGTCATCAACGCCGGAAAAAATCTCGGCCCGTTCGGGGTTGTCATGGCGGGTGCAACTATTCTTTCCGGGTTGGTGTTTGTGTGGCAAAGCATTTCGACCCTTGAATCGTATATGAGCATCGGTCTTCCGTTTTCGCGTGCGGAAACAACAAATCCGGTGATTGCCTCCGCAGCGGAAATCATGCGCAAGGTGGATGAAGGCGGTTGGCAGGAAGCGTATGCCTCGATTCAAAAACTGGAGGAATTGCAAAATCAATTCGACCTTCATCAAGTATCATAAACATTTCTCAATGAGCATTTTCTGGAGTAACCGATGAGCAACCGTGTGAAAGAGTTTAACGACTTCCGCAGCAAGATGAATGAACGCATCCTTGGCGTTGAGAATCGCGCCATAAAAAGGTTCTTTGGCGTCGATACCCTGACGTATGAACCGGGGGCCCTTGATGTGAAGACCAAGGAGATGCTTGGTCTTGTTGCATCCATGGTGCTTCGCTGTGACGACTGCATATCCTACCACGTTCAGCAGTGCAAGAAGGAGGGTGTGACCGTCGCAGAGATGTATGATGTTTTCAGCGTGGCGCTTGTTGTCGGCGGATCGATTGTGATTCCCCACCTTCGCCGCGCGGTGGCATTCCTCGATGAGCTGAACGCACAATCCACCACATGAAGGAAACTGATTCTGGGCTGACCCGTGCCGAGACTCTTCTCTTCGTTGTCGTCGTTATCTGGGCGGCGAACTACTCGCTCGCGAAGTGGGCCATTGAGGTAATCGATATTTTCGTTTTCAACAGCATCCGCTACCTTGTCGCGGCGGGCGCGGTTGGAACTTTCTTCTTGGTGAGATACTCTTGGGCGCCGATGCCATCGAGGGATTGGCGCAATACGCTTACAACCGGATTCATCGCGAGCGTTCTGTACCAGATGGCCTTCATCATCGGGTTAAGCATGACGAGCGCGGGCAACTCAGCCATTCTTCTTGCGACGTCGCCGCTATGGACGCTCCTGATCAACGCGAAGATGCACAAGGAGAAAATCCGGCCGACGATGTGGCTCGGGATGGTGGTCTCGCTTTGCGGCGTTGTCTTGCTGATTATCGGAAGCGGAAAGAAATTGGAGTTTGGCAGTAACGCCCTTTTCGGTGACCTGATTTCGCTTCTTGCCGCGATGTTCTGGGGTTTGAACACCAACCTTCAAAAGCCCCTCCTCGAAAAATATCAAACCATGCAAATCACGATGCTGATGCTGTCGGTCGGCGCAGTCGGGCTTACCGTTGCCGCAGTTCCGGCTGCTGTTCAGACAAACTGGTCTGCTATTCCGACGGTGTATTATGTTGCCGCGATTGCTTCCGGGGCTTTTTCTATTGCAGCCGCGAACGTTTTTTGGTCGTATGGTGTAAAACTCCTTGGACCTGCCCGAACTTCCGTGTTCAACAACCTCATTCCGGTTCTCGCGTTCATCATCTCTGCCGTTGTTTTGGATGATAGCGTTTATCTTATCCATTTCATCGGGGCCGCGGTGACGATTCTTGGCGTATGGCTTGCGCGAAGATGAGCTGATCGGAACTTTCTCCGGAGCATCCCGTACCCGTTAAGGAGGCGAAGGAGGACATCATGGATGACGTGTTGCTGAGATTGAAGGAAAGTATCGGCGAGCAGAAACGGAATCTGCTTGACTGGCTAAATGCAACTACTGCGCATGTGCGGGAAATCCGTTCCGGACCGGCAGGTGAGGAGGGAGTACAACAACACCTATATTTGTTGGATACAGCATTGGAGCGTGCAGAGAACAAAACCCTTGGCGTTTGCACGGTTTGTGATGAGTACGTAGATACCAGCAGACTCGAAATGGACTACACTTCGAGTGTTTGCATTGAGCATTTGACCGGTGAAGAGCGATCCCGCCTTGAAAGCGAGCTTGAGCTTTCACAGAAAGTACAAAGGGCATTGTTGCCCCACCGCGTTCCGGAAATCCCGGGGTTGGAAGTTGCGGCGTTCAGCCAGCCGGCACACATAGTCGGCGGCGATTATTTTGACTTTCTTCGCTTTAAGGACGGTTCTCACGCTATCGTGATTGCGGACGTAATGGGAAAAGGAATGCCCGCAAGCATGTTGATGGCGAGTCTCCAGGCCTCCCTCCAAATCCTTGCACCGGAACATGTGCAACCCGCGGAGGTTGTCGCCCGTCTGAACTATCTCTTCTGTCACAACATCCGGTTGACCAAGTTTGTCACCTTCTTTCTTGCGCGCTACGACGACACCACGGGGGCGTTGACATATTGCAATGCCGGCCATAATCCGCCATTGCTGCACAGAGCAGGTGGCGGGATCGAACCCCTCTTGCCAACGGGTGCGGCAATCGGACTTGTTGAACAAGTGGAGTTTGGCCAGAGTTCTGTCCAAGTGCAGTCGGGTGACAGACTCATCCTCTACACCGATGGTGTGGTTGAATGGATGAATGACCAGCGTGAGCTGTTCGGGGAGAGCAGGGTCATGTCATTGCTTCAAGAATCAAAACACTTATCCCCACAACGCACGATTACCGAGTTGCGCGAGCGGCTGCATCTGTTTGCTGCAGCGCAGACGCCTGCCGACGACACCACAATCATCGTCGTTCAGGCGAAGTAGATCCTCTCTTGAGTACCCCTTGTTACCACGGGGGCCACCGAATCGGGTACTCCCCAAAGCGCATGGATATGACGGCCTGTGAAATGTACACTTCCCCGCAAGAACACTGCGGTAAGTTCGGGCAACGCTGGAGACACGCGACCAGAGTGTAAGTCGTTTCGGGTAGCAAGCGGGCGTGCGCCATCCAAATTCCCCCGGTCGGACAAGCAGTCACTGTTGACATAACCACAGAATCACCCTTGTACACCGTTGCACAAGTGCGGCAACTGGCTACGGTGGAGTCTCCGTTCCAGAAAATTGCTGACAAGGTGTACATAGTGTCTTTCTGCACTTTGAAGTCTTTCTTCGCGCAGTTTTCAGCTTTCGATGGGCACGCGGTGGAATCCGAGCAATCCGCGTCCTCGACTTCCTCGATAATTGGAATTCTGAATCCTGGAACATTGCGCTCTCCCGGCTTCAAGTCATCGGCACATTGAAACGAGATAAGAACCGCCGGAATGAAAAAAATGTATATCTGGAGCTTTGACATGATGCCTCCATTCAATGATATAATGGCAATATCGAATGAGAATCTACATCGCTGGCCACAACCAACCGAAAGTTCCGCCCGTCAGGAGTGCGTACACAAAGCCGTCGATCATGGATTTGGTTGTTGTGTTCCATGAGCGCGAGTACCAGATGGACATTTGCATGAGTGCAAGTGAGTACGCTGCGAATGCCACAGTTCCCGTGACACGAAATACCGTGAGATACGATGCGCCGGACGGAAGGACTGCCCCCGCAAGATACGCGGCGAATAGACTCACAACCACTGAATACAAGAACCAGAGTGTTAGGCTTTTCCCCATGCCGATCACACCGTTTGGAAGAACTGTCATGATCATCACCGGACCCTTCTCCATCTTTGCCTTGAACTCCGGCGTTTTCATTTCCGACTGTTCATTGCAACGCGGTACCATGTAGTCACCGGGTGGAATAGCAAACGGTCTTACCGCATCCATGAATTTGTCCTCTTGTTCAAGCTTCGGGTATTCGCCCTTGTGCCACGGGAGAACAGTGTGGATGATTGCGCTGACGATGAACACGAACACCGCCGAGAGCAGAATGGGAAGCAAGAGTGCTGAGAGTTCAACCATAAGATACCTCCTATGAATAGTGAATGGTGTTTTTGCTGTATCTGTCACTTGGGTCACGATGCTTATTCCGTCGTAAAAGAGAATGTTTCCGATGTGCCGGTTCCGATATCACCGCGTTCACCGTTGATGAGCGGTAGGCAACGTAGTATCAATCTGTGCCGAAGAAGAAGCCCGATACGCGATAAGTAGAAGGAATATTACCACTAGATCAATTGCTGCACGGAGAACCCGGCAGCAAGCTCTGTCCATTGTCTACCCCTTACTCTGTCATCTCTGAGTTGGCAATTGTCATAACTCTTCACTTCCTGCGCGTCACGCGTCCCCGCTTGTTTTGCTCGCGCCGCCATTGCTTTTCGAGGTTTTCGTTCATCCTGAATTTCACCATGCGCTTCACGAGTGCCACAGGGATCTTCTTGCCGTATGGAAACCTGACCGTCCCGCGCAAGGTATAATATCGCGCGAGCTGATCCTTGAAGTGGAAGATTGCGGAACTGAGAGGATAGAAGCCGACATGTTCTGTATGGGCGGCCATATAAACAAGCATGCCATGGAACTTGAACCCGGGCATGTTGTAGCTGATGATTTCTTTCGATTCAGGCGCGGCTTCGAGAATCGCTTTGCGGAGTAAGCGCAATTGTTCCCGTGCTTCCGTGGGAGCACTTGCGATGTACTCGTCAATGGTTGAGATGCGTTTCTTCTTCTCCATGGTCATCTCCCTTAATTCATTCGGTTCTGATGTCCAGAGGTACTCGATGTGCAATTACACCATTGCGTCATTCGGGAGGTGTGGACGCTGTAGGGATCGAACCTACGACCTCCGCCTTGTAAGGGCGGCGCTCTGAACCAGCTGAGCTAAGCGTCCCAAATCGGTACCAATATATCAAATCAATCGGGGAGATGCCATTGGGAAAACCCCTTATCGGAGAATCCGCGGCGGTTCCCGATGCCGATCATCAGCCGGTCAGATGGATTCTCATCTTTAAATGCGGCATATTTCGACCCGACAACCATAACCATCAATCCATTCCGATAAACAAAATGCAGCAGACAGACAACGTTTCCATGCCACGGGGAATTGAGACAACGGGGCGGCCTTCAACGGTTGCGCTTACCTTTGCCTTCCTGTATGTAATTTTTTGCGCGCTGTACGTTCTTGTTTCATCCAAGATTGCAGCGGATGTTTCCTCGTCGGTTGAAACCCTCGAACGCATCGAGATCATGAAAGGCATCATTTTGCGTCCTCGTTACCGGTGCCTTGTACTTTGTTGTAGCGCTTTGCTTTCTCAGGAAGAATTCTGCACAAGAGATTCGCATCCTTCGTCATGAGAAAGCACTCGCGGCGGCAGAAGGAAGAGCGATGGCTGGCATATTTGCCGCGTCAATTTCGCGTGACATCGGCAATCTGTTGAGCGTGATTCGGATCAACCTCCACCTGCTCAAGCCATGGCTTGACAAGTCCGCTGACCCAAGTTTCGTCACTAATTTGAAAACCGCTTCTGAGCAGGTTTCCGAGCTCACGACACGTCCCTCTTCGCTCGCCCGCCACACGAGTGAAAGCAAAATGGAAAGTGTCGGCGTTAGTCAGATCATCAACAAGGTGGTGCACTTTGCCCCCACACACGCGAAGATCAGGGAGTGCAAAATCCGCTTCAGTCCTCCCGGTCCGGTGCGGATGATTCTGGATAAGACCATGATGATACGAACACTCGTGAATCTTATTTTGAATGCCGCGGAGGCAACGGGTAAAGGGGGGAGGATTGATATTCGGTTGTTGAAGAGGGCAGATGAAGTGCACATTGAGGTGCACGATAATGGTCCGGGAATTCCTGAAGACATGAAGGAAAAAGTTTTTGATCCCTTCTACACGTCAAAGGATTTTGGTACCGGCCTGGGACTTCTATCCGTGAAAGTATGCGCCGAGCAACTTGGAGGCAATGTGGCAATCAACAAGTCTGATCTTGGGGGCGCGGCCTTCGCCCTCAAGCTCCCATATAAACCAGCGGCCCGATTGATTTCTAGGGCACCTGTTCTGTTTAATCCCCCTCGGGCCTTGCAAGTCTGATCTTGTTCCGTCAGCCCTGTGAGTTGGCACACGTCACAGCGTAATTCCCCCAACGGTTCTCTTGCCTTTCTCTATCTACGGCTTGCAACAAGGCTGAAAAACCCACCGTACTGACTCATAGTCATGAAATATACTCACGAAGATTTTGTGCTCATGCGTCTTGACAAATGAGTTATCATTTACTATACTATCATGTATTAACTGACTTATAGTCATAAAAACTGCTTAACTTGTTCAAATTCATAGCATTAAAGGCGCTATATGGGAATCCAAGAAAGAAAGGGAAGAGAGAAGGAACAGCGCAGGGAGGATATCATAGATGCGGCGGAAATGATCTTCGCTCAAAAGGGGCTTGCAGCGGCTACGATGGACGAGATTGCCGAAGCTGCTGAACTTGGCAAGAGCACACTCTACCTCTACTACAAAAGCAAAGAGGACCTTTACCTGGCAGCCACGATGCGCGGTGGGGAAATCCTCTACAAGATGATGTCGGAAGCAACGGCTGGGGACGAGCCTATTCTCGTCCGGATCAGGAAGCTTGGCGAGTCCTACCTTGAGTTCTTCAACAAGTATCGCGAGTACTTCCGGATGTACTACTTTCTAGAAAGTGAACACCTTCACTCCCAGGTGAGTGCCGAGATGAAGCAACTGTGTCTAAGCAAAGATCAAAAAATCTGGGGTCTTGTTACCGGACTTGTGCAGGAAGCAATTGATCAAGGTATATTGGAAAAAGCTACTGACGCGAACCAGGTTGCCGTAATGCTCTGGTCTAACTGCAACGGATTGATGAGACAAATCGATCGGACCGGGGCCTACTGGAAGGAACTGCTCAACGTCGATTTGGAAGACACAATGCGTAAAGCAAACGCGTTACTCGTTGAGGCGCTCATGACCGAGCGGGCTAAGAAACAGTTTCCAGAATTCGTCAGCGAATAGGGAGGATGCCCGCCATGAAATGGAAACACATTGTCGCGATTTTTTCTCTCTTCTTGTTGCAGGGAATGCAGATTGTTGACGGACAACCCGTGCTGACTACCGAGCGGGCGGTTCAAGTAGCGTTGGAAAACAACAAAAGGCTTCATGCTTCTCTCATGAGACTGAACTACGCGGATGCACGATCGTCTGAGATCAACAGCATGCGTCTTCCTTCGCTGAAGTTCGGCGCGTCATATACGCGTTTCAGTGAGATTCCGCCATTCAGCATTTCTCTGCCGCCGCAGATTGGCGGAGAATCCTACACGCTCTCACCTTTCGTCCCGAATCAGTTTGCGTTCAAGGGGACGCTTGAAATGCCGCTCTTTACCGGGTTCCGCCTTTCAGCCGGCGCCGATGCTGCGGAGTACACTGTCCGGGCATCAGAACAAGCGCACAAGGCCGAGAAAACAGATGTTGCCTACAACACCAGGGTGGCCTATTGGACGCTGTTCAAAGCGAAAGAACTGAAGAACGTTGTGGATGAAAGCGTCGCGCAAGTGGAAGCACACCAGCGCGACGCGGAGAACCTGATGGCCCAGGGTATGGCAACAAAAAATGACGTTCTCAAAGTGCAGGTTCAACTTTCGGAAGCCCTGCTCCGGCAGGTGGAGACGAAAAACAGCGTTCGACTCGCCACGATCGGTTTGAATAATGCAATGGGGATTTCGCTCGATACACCGGTCTTGCTGGAAACGACCATAAGCAGCGAAGAGCGGAACGAAATTGGTTCTCTCGAGAGTCTCCTGAAGGAAGCGGTTGCACATCGTCCTGAATTGTCGGCCATGGATTTCCAGGTAAAAGCTGCCGAAGAGGGAATAATGGTTGCGAAGGCAAGCTGGTGGCCCCAGATCTATCTCTCCGCAAACTACTACTACAACAAACCCAATGTCCGTATCCAACCGGTGGTTGATATTTTTCAGGACACATGGGATGTTTCGCTCGGCGTGTCAATGGAGATTTGGAATTGGCTGAAAACGACGCATCAATCGGATCAGGCCTCTGCCCATTATGAAGAGGCAAAGGATGGACTCTCACAAATGCAGAATGGGGTTACGCTGGAGGTGACGCAGAGTTACCTGAATGTTCGTCAAGCCAAAGACCGCACGAGTCTTTCAGAACGGGGAGTGATGCAGGCGGAAGAAAGCTACAGGGTCACCTCCGCACAGTTCAAGGAAGGACTGGCCCTGAACACTGATCTCCTTGATGCGGAGGTTGCGCTCTACCGGGCAAAAACGCAGTACACAACCGCGCTTGTCGATTATGAGATTGCGATAGCGCAGTTGCACAGGGCGGTCGGGAAATGAATCTACACTTATCGAACGGAGTTGGTATGAAGCGGTCGAGGATATACATAGGAATCGGTTTGGCGGTCGTTGTTGTTGCGGCAGTACTATGGAACAACAAAAGCATTATGCAGGCGAAGGCTCGTACAGCAACATCTGCGATCACGCGCGTGAGTGTCGCACGCTCGGAGATTTCAGCGCTTTCACAGTCGCTCTCCCTCGTCGGAACGATTGTGGCACACAACGACGTTGCCATTGTTTCTGAAACACTGGGACGGGTGGTGGCAGTTGGTGCCGAGGTCGGGCAAACAAAGAGTGCCGGCTCGGTTCTCATCCAGGCGGATGATGAGTTGAAGAAATCGGAGTTCACCAAAGCCGAGGTGAACTATGAGCGCGCAAAAAGAGATGCTGCACGGTACGAGGCTCTTCGCTCGGAGAATGCAACCACAGAATGGCAAAAGGATAATGCGTGGCAGGCGTTCAAGGTTGCCGAGGCGCAGTTTATCAGGGCTCGGAAGGAGTATCGCGACACAAAGATCACTACCCCAATTTCCGGGGTTGTCACTGCCCGGTCTGTTGATGTGGGGGCAATGGTTCAACCCGGCATGGTTGTCGCAAATGTCATTGACATTTCCCGGCTGAAAGTGAAACTCAACATCGCGGAGAGCGACGTCTTCAAGTTGAAAGTGGGTGATCCGGTGGAAATCACAACAGATGTTTACCCGGGCAAACCATTTTTCGGCAAAGTCATCACCATCAGCGCAAAAGCAAATGAGTCTCACACCTATCCCGTGGAAATCGGGCTGAACAACAGCAGCGATCGTCCGTTGAAAGCCGGAATGTTCGGGCGCGTCAACTTTACATTAATCGGAAATACAAAGGCTCTGTCAATACCGCGCATTGCGCTCCTTGGAAGTGTGCAGGACCCGCGAGTGTTTGTCGTAGAGAACGGGGTTGCGAAACTCAAGTCGATTGTTGTCGGCGACGCGGCTGGAAATAATATTGCCGTGTTGCACGGCCTGGAAGAGGCTGAGACCGTTGTTGTCAATGGTCAGAACAACCTCAACGATGGTGATCCCGTTCTGGTTGTTGATGGAAAGGATGGTATCAGCCAATGACGCTCACGGAACTTTCGATCAAACGTCCCTCGCTCATTGTCGTTCTCTTCGCGGCTCTGGGTGTCCTTGGCATCTTCTGCTTCAGCCGGCTTAAATATGAATTGCTTCCGAAGATAACACCGCCTTTTATTACCGTTGCAACAGTGTATCCCGGCGCTTCACCAACCGAGGTGGAAACATCCGTGACGAGACTGCTGGAGGACGCAGTTTCCGGCGTTGACAAAATCAAAACTGTCAGCGGCACATCAGCCGAGGGTATTTCTATCGTTGCGATCGAATTCGCAATGTCCGCGGATGTTAACATCGCGCTGCAGGATGCTCAGCGCAAAGTGCTCGAGGTTGCTTCTCAATTGCCGGAAGACGCACGAACCCCCACTGTTTCAAAATTTGCCATTGATGAAATGCCCGTGTTGCGCATGGGGGTGACGGGAACAATGCCGTCACGCGAATTTTACCAATTGGTAAAGGACAAAGTCCAGCCCCTTCTAGCAAAGATTCCCGGCGTCGGGCAAATCACATTGATCGGTGGCGACGAGAGAGAAATCAAGGTCAACATTGACCCTCGACGTCTCCAGTCGTACGGGCTTTCCCTGATGCAGGCGACACAAGCGATCAAGTCCGCGAATCTTGACTTTCCAACGGGAAAAGTGGAAGACGGGGACGAACAATACATTGTCCGCATTGCGGGAAAATTCACATCGGTGGACGACCTTCGCAGATCCGTTGTTGCACACTCCAAGGAGGGCGGTGACATCACGATCTCAGATATTGCGGAAGTTGAGGACGGTCGCAGGGAGTACTCCCAAGTGAGCCGTATTGACGGGCTATCCTCGATCGGCATCCTTGTCTCCAAGCAATCTGATGCCAACACGGTTGATGTCAGTACCCTCGTACGCAAGGAGATTCCTGTCATCGAGGCACTCTATAGGAGTAGTGGATTGACATTTGATATCGCACAGGATGGTTCGACATTCACACTCGATGCGGCCAATGCCGTCAAAAAAGATCTTACCCTTGCTGTCGTGCTGGTGGCAATTGTAATGCTTGCGTTTCTCCACAGCATCAGGAATTCCATCATTGTCATGATTGCAATACCGGCGTCCCTGATGTCGACATTCATCGTGATGTACGCGTTCGACCTGACGTTGAATCTCATGACTCTGCTCGGATTATCGCTGGTGGTCGGCATTCTGGTTGATGATTCGATCGTCGTTCTTGAGAACATCTACCACTTTCTTGAAAAGGGAGAAAAACCCGCGGATGCCGCGTTGAAGGGACGCAATGAAATCGGCTTTGCAGCACTTTCCATTACGCTCGTGGACGTCGTCGTGTTCCTGCCGCTCGCCCTTGTCAGCGGGCTCGTCGGGAACATCATGCGTGAGTTTGCCATGACAGTCGTTTTCTCAACGTTGATGAGCTTGTTTGTTTCGTTCACTGTTACACCCCTGCTCGCATCACGTTTTGCAAAACTGGAAAAACTCACAACCGGTTCATTGCTTGGAAGATTCGGGTTGTGGTTTGAAGGAAGATTTGAAAGGTTGACCGGCTCCTACGTCAAAGTCCTTGAATGGGGACTTGCCCATCGGGGTAAGGTTGTCGGTATAACGATTGCGCTCTTCCTTGGTTCGTTTGCGCTTGTTCCTCTCGGGTTCATCGGTTCTGAATTTATTGCTGTGGCGGATCGTGGAGAGTTTGCGGTAACGCTCGAACTTTCTGCGGGATCAACGTTGGAGAATACCAATGCTGTTACTCAGGAAGCGGAAAGGATGATCTCCACCATACCCGAAGTCAGGAAGATGTTCGTCAATGTTGGCGCTTCAAGTGATGGATTCCTTTCACAATCCTCAAGCAACATTGCCGAGTTGAATATTGCTCTCGTGCCTAAACGGGAACGCTTGAAAAGCACGGACGATGTTGCGGAAGAGATCAAACAGATGTTGAGCGGGATTCCCGGAGCGAAAGTCCGCGCAAATCCCATTGGCATCTTTGGAACGGCGAATCAAACACCCATTCAGATTGTTGTGAGTGGGACGTCCTATGCCGATGCACGAAACGCATCTTCTGCGATCGCCGACGCCATCAAAACAATCCCGGGAACGGCGGATGTTCGGCTTTCTTCTGAAGAGGGGAAGCCGGAAACGCGTATTGAGATAGACCGCCAAAAGATGGCGTCATTCGGATTGACGGTTGCGGAAGTTGGGCAAACCCTGCGCGTGGCATTCAATGGCGATGACGATTCTAAATTCCGGGAAGGAGATAATGAATACAGAATTCGCATTGTGCTCGACGAATTCAACCGCTCCTCCACATCCGATATCGGGAGCGTGATATTTGTTAATCGCAAGGGACAAATGGTGGAACTCAAGCAGTTCGCAACGATCTACCAGGCGACCGGGCCGACAAAACTTCAGCGACAGGATCGCAATCCTTCGGTCACAGTATTCTCACAGGCAGTGGGCAGACCAAGCGGGAGTATCGGTGAGGATATTCAGAAAGCTGTTGCCGGATTGACTCTGCCTGAGGGAATTACGATTGCTTACAAAGGAGATCTCCAGAACCAATCCGAAGGGTTTGACAGCCTGGCCCTTGCTTTGGGCGCGGCCATCTTGTTCATGTACATGATCATGGTGGCGTTGTATGACTCATATGTATATCCGTTTGTCGTCATGTTCTCTGTTCCCGTTGCATTGATTGGCGCGTTGCTTGCTCTCGCGCTAACAATGAAGTCTCTGAGCATTTTCTCGATTCTCGGGGTCATCATGCTTGTGGGTCTTGTGGGGAAGAACGCCATTTTATTGGTGGATCGGGCAAACCAAACCCGCGCGTATCGCGGTCTTACACCGCATGATGCGCTAGTCGAAGCGAGCCGTGCTCGCTTGCGTCCAATCCTGATGACTACCGTGGCCATGGTGTTTGGAATGCTTCCCATTGCATTCAGCACAGAATCAGGAGCCGAGTGGAAAAGCGGTCTTGCCTGGGCAATCGTCGGCGGGCTCACCAGTTCATTGTTATTAACATTAGTGCTGGTGCCGATTGTATATCTTTGGGTTGACGGCGTTCGAGTCCGATTCCCGGCATTCTTTGTTCGAGCTGGAACGTCAATACGATCGCGCTTCAGAAAGCGAGGAGTTCAAGTCTCGGCGCTTCAACCCGAATAGCCAAACTGTTGGAAAGCAAAGCTCCCCTCGTCAATCGGGTGGAGCTTTTTTATCATCGCGAATATCTTGCTCCTCAGGGTTCGTTTTGCTAACTTCACGCAACGATTCTCACAGCTCGTTCTCCATTCTCACCAGATTACTCTCAGATCAGGAACGACCCCATGCACATAGCCAAACGAATGAAGACGCTTGGGACGGAAACAGCATTCGAGGTTCTCGTCCGTGCCCGCGCGCTTGAAGCGAAAGGGAAGGATATTATCCACCTTGAGATTGGTGAACCTGATTTTGATACTCCCGGGTTCATCCGTTCCGCCGGGAAAAAGGCGCTCGATGACGGGTTCACACACTACGGCCCCGCGCCTGGACTACCCGAGCTCCGAAAAGCCATTGCTGAGCACATGAGTTCGCGGCTGGGTGTTGACTTCAACCAAGACCAGGTGGTGGTCACACCGGGCGGAAAGCCGATTATGTTCTTCGTAATACTCGCGTGTGTTGATGAGGGGGATGAGGTGATCTATCCAAACCCCGGCTTCCCTATTTATGAATCCGTAATCAACTTTGTTGGAGCAAAACCGATTCCAATGCCGCTTCGCGAAGCAAACGAATTTCGCGTTGATGTCCGCGAGCTGGAGCGTCTCATAACACCGAAAACGCGCATGCTTATCATCAACACTCCCGGCAATCCCACCGGAGGAATACTGACAAAGGAAGACACCAAGAAGATTGCCGAACTTGCCGTGAAGCACGATCTGATTGTGCTTTCGGATGAGATATACAGCCGCATTTTGTATGACGGTTTTGAGCATGTCAGCATTACAACGTTCCCCGGAATGTTGGAGCGGACGATCATTCTGGATGGTTTTTCAAAAACGTTTGCGATGACGGGTTGGCGGTTGGGGTTTGGGATCATGCCAGAGGAGCTTGTTCCGAAAGTTGCTCAACTTCAGATCAACAGTAATTCGTGCACTGCAAGCTTCGTTCAAATAGCCGGCGCCAACGCTCTTACGGGGCCACAGAAGGAGGTCGATGAAATGGTGAAGGAGTTTACCCGGCGTCGGGATGCGATTGTGGATGGATTGAACGGGATTCCGGGATTTCATTGTCACCGGCCGCTTGGAGCTTTTTATGTGTTTCCTAATATTACAGGAACTGGAAAAACGTCGCGTGCCCTTGCCGACCATCTGCTTGATCAGGCGGGCGTTGCTTGTTTATCCGGAACAGCGTTTGGAGCCTATGGTGAAGGATATCTAAGGTTCTCGTATGCGAACTCCATCGAAAATATCGGGAAGGCATTGGAGAGAATCCGTCGGTCAATTGCCTGAAGTGGGACGGTAGGAAATTTTTTTGCGGTAAATTAGTTGACAGAGTATGCGGTAATTCGTAGATTGCTTTTGGGTGCTGATTCTACGAAACCCTTGTCGCATACAATAACGGAACGTATGTCAACAGCAACTCTCGGCGGTGAGCATCGTTATGACATTGCAGGAGTGAGCCAGGCCTCCGAGTCTATTCGGGCCGGAATTGCCTCCGTTGCATCTTCCCGAGTTCACGTTGTCATCAGTGGTGAATCGGGAACCGGCAAGCGCCACGTCGCGAAACAGATTCATCTCTCCTCTTCGAAATCACCCGGCTCCTTCTATGAAATCCTTCCCGAAACTCAGGATGCGGAAGTGAATGCTGTTCTCTTCAATGACGACAGGCGGCGGTTGGAAGGGATGCGAGGGCGACCGTTACCCATTCTAACCCAGACATCCACAGTGTTCGTGAAGAATGTGCATCAGTTCAGCGTAGCAGGCCAAAGCTGGATCGGCAGGGCAATGATGCAATCCAGTCTTGGGAAGTTCTCGCCACGGTTTCGTGTTGTTCTTTCGGTTCCCATGGAGTGGTCAACACTGATCAAAGGCAGGTTCATTGCCCAATCGGTCGCAGATGCGGTGAAGACGTCCGAACATATTGCTGTCCCGCCATTGAGATCGCGCACTGATGACATCAATCAATTCATTGATGCTTTTGTGAAGGCAGGTGCCCCGGGTGCCCGCCTGCAAGCTAGTGCGGAAACTCTCCGGGAACTGTCGTCGTACCATTGGCACGATAACGTCAGGGAACTTCGCCACCTAATCGAAGAGGCCTTGAGTATCTCACCCGGAAACGAATTGATATTGCCAACAGGTTTTGTCGACGAGATAACAACCATCAGTGAAACGCTCGGCAGTATTATGGGTGGGAAGAAGGTCGCGCTTCCGGAAGTCCTGGAGTCACTTGAGAAGAGTTTGCTCCGCAGAGCATTGCTCAGGACAAACTATGACAAGATGAAGGCGAGCAACCTGCTTGGTCTTACGTACGTCTGCGTGGACTCCTGGCTCAAGAAGCACGATTTTCATCATCCCGAGATAATGCCGGCAAGGTCAAGGGCAAAGTCGAAGACCTTGAAATGAACCGCCGTACACTCATCATCAACCGATAAACAGTTTTACTCCTGCGATTGCGAGAACTCCTCCGAGAAGTTTTTTCAGGGTTGCCGGTTCCACCTTGCTGCTGCCAGCCGTAGAACCCAACCATCCTCCGGTTATAACTGCGGTTCCCCATAGCGGGAGGTATGAAGGAATGGACAAGCCCGCCAATGCATAGCCTGCCAAACCGGAAACAGAGTTTACAACAATAAACACCGCTGCAATTCCTGCCGTCTGACGGATATCCGCCCAGCGAGCGAACAGGAGAAGTGGACTCAGGAAAATTCCTCCGCCAACTCCTGTGAGCCCTGCGAGAAGTCCAAGCGCCCCGCCAAGAATCATTGCCAGCACTCTTGAGGGAGGCTCCGACAAGAGCGAAGGTTGTTTTCGAGACATCAAAATAAGCCGGATTGCGGAGAACAAGAGTACCGCGCCGAGGATTGGCTTGTACACTTCGGTGGGCAGACTGATTGATCCGCCGACGTACGCGCATGGGACTGAAGCAATGGCAAATGGCCAAAAAAGCTGCCAGGAAAAGTAACCCTTTTTCAGAAACCTGTGGGAGGCGATTGCGGCAACAAGGATATTCATTAACAAGGCAGTCGGCTTCATAATAAGCGGACTTATTCCCATCAGTGCCATAGCCGCAAGATAACCCGAGGCTCCTCCGTGCCCTACACTTGAATACAGCGCCGCAACGCCAAAGAAGAGAATTGTCAGAATTATTGCGTATTCCAATTCCATTGTTGGTTCCTCAATGCGTGTACAATATACCCGGTGTGTCCGGCCTGGAGTGCGAAAAAAATCCGCAGTTTTCCCCTCAATTCGTCGAAATCATACGATTTTGGATGCTTTCTCGATGGCACGGTGTTGGCACTACTGAATAGTGAGCACCCAGCTCGCGGTTTCCCTCTTCATCGTAAACTCTCAATACATCTTGGTGATCATCATGCGCATTAAACAAGTGTCAGGTTTCATGTCCCTTCCAACCGAAACCCGGAGAAAGGTTGAAGTCACGCATTTTGCAAGTCTGGATAGCGCACAGTATCTCTTGCAGAAATACTTTCCCAACCATATCGTCCGAAGATCAACAACGTCATTACGGGTAACAAACAAGGATGATTCCTTCACCGTCGCCCGCTTTGATGGAAGTCTGTAGCAATACCTTCACGCCGCTCGGCTGATTATTGCTATTGATTGAATGTCTCAGTATGATGGAACGACATTCATGGTGTTTCAGACAGGAATTGTGGATGAATCGGCTGTATCTCACTCTCATATCCTCTCTGTGTTTTTCCCTTCAATCGTTTGCACAGACTCCTCTTGAGGAAGGATTTGAGTCAGGAACTATTCCGGTAGGATGGAGTGTGTGGAATGCTTCATCACATCCAATTTTTTCAGAATGGAACTGGACAGTTCGTGCAACCGGTGACCCGTTACCGGGAATAGCACTAAAGTCTGCTGTTGCGCACGCCGGTTTGCGCGCGATGGGTGTTGGGTTTCAATCCGGACTTGACACAAACGGTGTACCCGGGGTGGCAGATGCATGGTTGATCTCGCCGAGAGTTGCCGGGATTCAATCGGCCGGTGTCGTTCGTTTCTTTGCATCGGGTGGGGGATCGTATTCCGATAGTTTGCAAGTCTGGGCAGGGACAGCAGATTCCCTTCCCGCGTCACAAACCGCGTACTTGGGTACCATCTTCTGGCCGGTAGGCTCACCGTATGGTCAGTTTACGGAGTATGTTATCAGTCTTTCCGCGTTCTCGGGTCAGAATGTCCGCATCGGTTTCCGATACAATCTCAACACAAACCAGAACGGATACTTTGTTCATCTTGATGACGTGAGCATCGAGCCGGTGGCTTCGGTGACAGTTCGAAACTTGGGGCAACCCAGTGGTTTTGTCCTGGAACAGAATTATCCAAATCCGTTCAATCCCGTGACCTCCATCCAATTTTCAATCCCGCAAAGTTCTTTCGTTCGTCTCGCAGTATTCACCGTGCTCGGGCAGGAAGTCACCACATTGGTCTCCGAGGAACTTCATCCGGGTGAGTATTCGACATCTTGGGATGCTTCAGAACAATCAAGCGGCGTATATCTCTGTAGACTGAATGCCGGGCCGTTCACAGAAACGCGGCAAATGGTTCTTGTGCGGTAGGGAGTTACCCCGCAGTGCGCATTCCCAACTGCCTGTCAAGCATGAGCATTGCAGTCTTGTTTTCTCCCACCATTTTCAATTGCTCGACAATAGCCCCGGCATTTTTTTCCTCTTCGACCTGCTCGGTAATAAACCACTGAAGCTCAATCTGTGTAGCATAGTCGTTCTCTTTCTGCGTCAAGGCATACAGCTTGTTGATCATCACAGTCACAGCCCGCTCGTGTTCAAGCGCTTGCTCAAAGACGTTCACAGGCGACTTGAATTTGGACTCAGGCCGGGTGATCGCCTGCAACGTTACCTTGCCATCGCGGTTGTGAACGTAGTCAAAGAGTTTCAGCGCGTGCCCGACTTCCTCCTGGTATTGAAGGCGCATCCAGTGGGCACACCCCGGCAGACTCAATGATTGAAAATACGATGACATGGAAAGATAAACGTACGCGGAGTAGAACTCCTTTTCGATTTGATTGTCAAGAGCGGTTTGGATTGTTTTGCTAAACATTGTGACCTCACAGTGTGATGAGTCGGTGGTGTACGGTTTGTTTCAATATAGCCGAAGGTCTTTGAAGAGGCAACCATGGTACTTCAAAAGAGGTCCGCGTGAATCATGACGTTTTCATTACGGGTGGGACAGGGTATCTCGGCAGGAGCATTGTTCCGCGACTTCTCGGGCGTGGCCACACCGTTCGCGCGCTTGTTCGCCCCGGGTCGGAACGGAAAATTCCCAAGGGCTGTGAAATCGTTGTTGCGAATGCCCTTGATGGATCGACGTTCGAACTACACGTTCGCCCTTCGGACACCTTCATTCATCTTGTGGGTGTCTCTCATCCGAGCCCTGCCAAGGCAAAGGAGTTTCGCGCAATCGACCTTTCTTCAATCCGTGAATCAATCAGAGTGGCCGGAAGAACAGGGATCAATCATTTTATCTATCTGAGTGTTGCGCAACCCGCACGGTATATGAGAAGCTACGCGCAGGTTCGGGCGGAAGGGGAGGCGATGATACGGGCGAGTGGAATGCCTGCTACTATTCTGAGGCCATGGTACGTACTCGGCCCCGGCCACCGTTGGCCGTCAGTGCTGAAACCACTGTATTGGTTGTTAGAGAGAATTCCTTCAAAGAGGGAGGCCGCTCTTCACTACGGATTGGTGACTCTTGATCAAATGATCGCATCAATGGTGTATGCGGTCGAGCATCCGGCGAATCAGGTCAACATTCGTACCGTGACCGACATCCGCAATGTGGCAACGTTACCTGATCAGGCGTAGGTGTCCATTCCCGGCAACTTTTACCCAATATGCTCTTCCCGGATGAAGCGTATCTGACCGGAAATACCCTGCGGGTGAATACGCATACAAGTATGAAATAACGTTACCCGGCGGGACCTGTTCAATCTCAGTCACCGGAAGCGAAGTACTCAGCGAACCGATGACATTCCATCCCGTCGTTACCGGAACAACAACGCTGTCCAAAACTCCGCCCGCCACCGAAGCAGTCTGAGCGTTTCCAAATTTCAGCCAGTAACCCTTGCCGTTGTTAAGCAGATTTCCCGACTGGTAACCGCCTCCGGACTGGTAGCCAAACGCCTGCGAAATAGCTCCGGGATAGATGGTCGTAACTGAGTCGTCTGACGTGAGGCGTGGATTACTCACCATGTTCCATCCATTCACGATGGGAACTGACGTGACCGGGGCTCCCGGATACAAATGCGATTGCGGTACGATTTCCCTCGACTGACTCGCGCTCTCCCATTGAAGCTCTGCCACTGCTCCGCCACCGTTCTCATAAAACTCCATCTTGATATCATAGCGTTCCCCTGCTGAAAGCGATATCGTGTCGCTCCACTCCGTTGGCGGCTGGTCAATCCAGCGATCGATGATCAACTCATTATCAACCCAGAGTCGGACGCCATCATCCACATACACGTAGAAGCGGTAGGTCTCGGAAAACTCCGGCTGTACTTGTCCCGTCCACCGCACGGAAAAAAGATCGGAACCCATCGAAGGATCAGGTGAACCTCCGCCCCAATCGAAATCAATCTCCGGATCAATGCGCGCAAGCATTGTTCCTGTGAAATCAATGTTGTCGTAGTATTCGCCCTTTAGGCCGATCGGCTGGTCCCCCGCGATGATGTAACCATTCTTTTGCTTCACGGCGCTTCCGTTGGAGCCGGTTGCGACCAGACGGACAGAATAAAGACCATCCTGTGCGTATGTATGCGAAGGGTTCTGTAATGTGCTCGTGGTGCTGTCGCCAAAGTCCCATAACCAGGAAGAGGGTGAGGGAATGTTGGAAAGGTCGGTAAAGTTCACGCTGAGTGGCGATAGTCCGGAGGTGACGTCCGCTTCAAAATCCGCGCTGCCGACAAACGAAATGCGCAGAACGTTTGCACCCGGATCAATCGGTGAAGTATAGTCAACGTCCTTGTAAAGGTCCGTGAAGTACAAACCATCCGGTCCGGCCGCAAGCCCCACTGCTGTGGCTTTTCCCGAACCATTGTATTCAATGAGATCTGTCGGTCCGCTTATAAGCGTTCCCGACGGACTCAAGACAAACTCAGAGACGCGCTTGCCAAGTGATTGTGGCCCCGATGCCCATGTCGGTCCTGATTCGGTGACAAATGCGTGGTCGAATTTCTGGGATGGAAACATGCTTCCGCCAAATGTACCGGATTGAATGAACGCTACGTTCACCGGAGCAGTCGCCGGGTTCCAGTTATATAACGCGTTGATGTACATGCTCGCGTCGCTTCCATTCCATCCGTAGCTCGTTCCAGCAGTAACTTTTGCGAACCTGTCGACACTTGGACCATTTTCCACTTCGTAGTGAGCGCCGTCTGATCCGCGCCAGGCACCCCCGAATGGGTTCCGGACTCCGTACGCGTAAACGTAGTCCGTCGCCGTGATTCCGTTCCCTGCATTGTAAAAGGGATTGTCGGAGGGAGCGGTACCGTTCAGGTTGACGCGCAAAATCTTTCCGCGGAATGAATTCAGGTTGAGCGCGGCGCTCGCGTCAAATCCGTCGCCCATGTGGACATACAACTTGCCGTCGGGTCCGATGGAAAGATTGGAAATGAAATGGGATTGACCCTGACTTTCGCCAACCATATTGAGAACATTGGTTTGCGTTGCCGCCGTCAAACCGCCGTCGGTGGAGTGCATACGAATAACTTTTGGATAGTGCGGACCGTTCGGAGGTGTTGCATCGTACAACAAGGCGATGAACAAATCTCCCGTGGCCGAGTCGACTGCAATGCCGGAAACGCCTTGCTCGCCTGAACCCGGGAACGCGCCGCCGGGATCGAAGTTCAACAGACTGTCTGCGTATGTGCCGACCACACCATCGCGCCGGACAACCTTGATGGAACCATACAATTCTGTTACGTACAAAAACGGATCGTCGGGATCAGTTCCCGGATTCGGCACGAAGGCGATGTTCACCGGCAGTTGAAACCCGGATGCAACAATCTCAACTTTGTACCCCGACTGCAACACCGTCCAGGGGACGGGCACGCCCTGAGCCAACGTGGAAAAGTCCGGTTCAGTCTGTGATGGAGTCCCGGCGTAGGAGCTTCCGTTAAGGGAAATCCAATAGTAGGATTCCTGCGACGGCGCAAGATTCACTGAGGGCAGGTAAAGGGCGTGGTCAATCCCTCCATCATCTGTAAATGTGATGTGTGAAATCGGCAGGATACACCCGGAACTTCCTGCTGCCATAACTACGCGCATGGGTTTATGTTGGCCGATGGAACCGGGATTCGTCACCGTATTGGTGATGCCGTTGTTGCCGCTTATGCGAAGAATCAGTTCGCTTGTCCCTGATTCAAGTCGAACGGAAGGAGCAGGTGAACCAGCCGGCAGGATGATCGGGGCGTCACTTTCATCCAGCAGTTGCGGAACCGGCGAACTGCTCGCATCGGCGACCTCTAGCGGAAAAATTTGAGTCTGTGATCCTGTTTGAAATGTCCGGACTGCATAACTACTCCATAAGCCAGTGTTATCCCGGTGCCGTACACGCAATTCGTAATCGGTGTCGAAAAAGAACTCCGTTCTCCCCGCATGTGATCCCTCGAAGACTCCATCTCCGATATGCGAGTGGACTCGCTCGGCTCCCTGAATACAGAGTGTTGACCACACGCGTTCCGAGGGCGATGATAACCAGATTTCCCAATCGGTGCAGAAGTGCGTATTGCCCGGGTCGGGGTCAGTCATCGGCAGTGTTTCCATGTGAACATCGGCCGGGTGAACAATCTGTCCGTTTGTAGCCGGCTCTGTGATTGTCGGAGTATTGGGTGGATTTTGTCCGAATGCTGCTGAAGAGAACAGTGTCAGAAGAAAAAAGAAATAAAATTTGTGTCTCGATGGGAAGTTCATTGCGCTTCGATCCGGTTTCTGCTATTTGAGTTTATCAATCAGCGGCTGCATTGACGATGATTTGTGTTGAACGCGAGACGAGCTTTTTCGCCTGATGGAAATCAATTCCGCAACGACACTGATTGCTATTTCCTCCGGACTGGAAGCCCCGATGTCGAGTCCCATCGGAGCATGAACGTGCCCTAAGGTTTCAGGTGGAATACCACGCTCAACCAAATGTTCATAGGTCGCGAAAATTTTTCTTTTACTGCCGATCATCCCGATATATTTCACCGGATGGTTGATGACATGCGCCAAAATATCCTCATCGGATTGATGACCGCGCGTTACTATAACAACATAGCTCGATGACCGGAGTGATATTCTGTTGGAAATCTCGTGGTATTCTGTAACAATTATTTCATCAGCATCAGGAAAACGTTCCTTGTTCGCGTATTGAGTTCTGTCATCCACGATAATTACGCGGAATCCTGCAGATGATGCCGCCCGCGCTATGAATTTTGAAACATGTCCTGCTCCAAACAAAATCAATTCAGGCTGTCCTGGAATCGGCTCAAGAACCCATTCACCATCAGGAATGGTGATGCGTTGCGTTTCAGTTCGATCAAACGCTCGTTGGGCTGCATCTGTCAATTCAGCGCGCGATTGTGCCATGGTATCGCCGGATTTCACAAGGATTTTTTCCGCGATGGTGCCATTGGAAAACCTTGTTCCGATAACGCAATCGGTGCCGCTATTTCTGGTCCCGGCTATCTCATTGTAGAAGAAAATATCTTTCTGTGTTACTGGTTCAATCAGGACGTGCAGTGAACCCCCGCAAATCAGACCGTGTATCATATCATCTTCATTGAGCGTGAACTTCAGAATTCCTGCCTTCTTTTCTGTCTCCATGCTGCGTGCTGCTTCAACAACATCGGCTTCCATGCATCCGCCGCCAACCGTTCCGATCCAATTGCCCTTTGTGACAACCATCTTGGAAAGGGCAGGGGCCGGCGTTGAGCCGTCGGTTGCGATAATTGTTGCAACCATGACGCGTTCATGTGTTTGCAATGCTTGAAGAATATTCCGAATCGAATCCATTTGAAAGCCGTGCAGGAGAGTTGCCAAAGAAAGTTAGAGGAAAGATACGGCAGAAGCAATCAGGACTTGACAACGAGACAAAGCATGGTACCTTTAGAGAAATCATTCCCAACGACTACCTGCCCATGGCTTACTTTGACGATCAGGCGGTTCTTCACCGCGAGTTTCTTCATCCCGGAGGACGTGCTGCTTCCCTGCGGCTCATAGAATTCCTGCCAGCCTCGTTATCTTCCGATACTCTGTTGGAAATTGGCTGCGGACTTGGGAAAACAGCAGAGTTGGTATTGGAGAATCTGGACTGCCAATACATGGGTGTTGATGGTTCTGCTGAAATGCTGGAGCGCGCGCGGAACAGAGTTCTTCCACTTTATAATAGCCGGGCAACTTTCATTCAACACAATCTTTCCGGTGGAATTCTGCCGGTTGCAAACGAATCAATTGCGGCGGTTTTTGCGGAGTCGGTCATTGTGCTTCTAGACCCCGTGAAAATTTTCAATGAATGCTTCAGAATTCTGAAGCCGGGCGGAATACTGATTTGCAATGAACGGCTTTGGGGCCTGAACACCAGCGAAGAGGATCGCAAGAAGGCGAATGAAGCGTGCGTAGATCTTTTGGGTATTGTTGCGGCACCTCTGAAACCCGGCGACGCGAAAGATTGGGAATCAGCCATTCTTTCGACAGGACTGGTCATGATTCGGAAGGAACTGATTACAGCCAACCGCGGGGAGGAGAGGCACCGCAGAAAATCATTCCTCTCAATGTTAGGGTCCCCATCCGCGGCAGTTACGTTGATCAAAGACCGCATTATTGCCGCCCGGTTCAAGCAAACGTGGTTGAAAATGGAGAACTGGTTCTTTGTTGCGCAGAAGCCTGGATGATCTTTGATGGCAATTTCTAGTACTGCTAAAGTACTGCTAAAGTTTATGTTCCGGACGTGTTTGAATTACGGAGAAGTGAACAAATGGCTCAATTGTTTTTGTCTGTGGTTGTTTGTTCCTGCATAGCTGTTTTTCAAACAATATGCGGAGCCAACAACCAGTTTGTCCAAATGTATGTTGGTTCGGCAATTTAGAAATGTAGGTTATATGCTTCAGAGCCGGGAGTTTCCCGCGGAGAAGTAAGAAGTGATCTACGTACCAGAAAAATTCATACCGAGCTTTATTAGAAATAGAGGGGCTCGAGTGGCCGTTTCGATTTTTCTACTATCGGTTCTGATTCAATAAACAATACATCAAGGTGGATGGTATTTACGTTTATGCCGACTCGATTGATCCAACTGGGAAGGGGATACCAATCAAAAAGCCTGTTGGGAAGGAGTTCCCCTACCATATGATTGAACATACGTTTTTGGGTGTGGGTACTCGGGACTTATCAATCGTATTTGAGCCGTTGAATAGAGATTCGTTTCTGCTCTATAGTGTCGGAGAAAACAAAATAGACGAACATGGGCAAGGAGATGATGTCCCATATCAAACCAATGGGGGCTAGGTCCGAATATAGCAGGAAGCCACAAGTTTGAGCACGATCCAATCTCTAAACGATTGACTTCCAATTGATTCTCTCGCTATCTTTCGACACCCCGATCTGCTATTTCAACAAATCTCAGGGCCAATGATGGACGACCTCATAACTGAAACCATAGCCCGCGGCTGGGAGAACTTTATTGCCCGTTCAACCGGCCCCATGAATCTTCGACTCTTCATCCAACCAATCATGGCCACGATCCTGGCGTTTCGTGCCGGCCTCAAGGATGCGCGGGCAGGACTCACACCGTATCTCTGGACCGTGTTTACAAATTCTGAAGCGCGCAAAGCATTTTTGCATGATGGATGGAAGGATCTCCGGACTCCGCTCTTAATTTCATTGGCACTCGATGCCATCTACCAGCTGGTTGTTCACCAAAGTATTTTCCCGGTTGAAATGTTGTTTACGGCAACCCTGTTAGCACTTGTGCCGTATTCCATTTTACGCGGCCCAATCAATCGACTTATACGAATGTTCTATGCTAAATGAAGAGACGACGTAGGATTCCGCCCAAGCACGAAAGCCCGTGAGATGGCGGTGTACTTGCTGCAAGGCTGAAAATTGTTTTTTTGAGAAGGGTTTGGAAACAGGCCAGATTCCTGCTCAGTTCGTGATTGACTTCCAACCAGCTGTTTGTTATTTTCCTTCACCGCTTTCTTCGTTACCAATATCCCCATCACAATTCAGGAGGGTCGCAACATGATTGACCTGACAAATTCCATCCGTCGTCGCGGATTTCTTGGCGGCCTTGCTGCTTCAGCCGCGCTTGGCATGACGGGCTTAATCGAAGCCGCTGCGAATACCAACAACCAGTCAGGCGAATCCGACGCGGCATTTGATGCATGGATCAAAAGCATCAAGGGGAAGCATAAACAGGTATTTGATGCACCAAGCACCAACGGCGGATTCCCGTTCGCCTGGCCTCGTGTTTTTCAACTGACAAACAACCAGGTCGGTGTCCCGAATGACCAGCTCACAGCGGTGGTCATCCTGCGTCACGATGCCATCCCGCTTGCAATGGTTGATGCTCTTTGGACAAAGTACAACTTTGGCGAAGTGTTTCATGCCCACGACCCCATGACAAAAACACCATGGACTTCAAATCCGTTCTGGAAGCCGAAGAGTGCTCTTCCTATTCCCGGAATGGCGCTGAATGAGCTCCTCGACTCAGGCGTCCTTGTTGGCGTTTGCGACATGGCCCTGAAGTTTTACAGTCAGGGTGTTGCGGAAAAAATGAAGCTCGATGCCGCAGAAATAAAGAAGGATTGGGTCGGTGGAATTTTCCCGGGTATTCAGATTGTGCCTTCAGGAGTTCTTGCGATCAACAGGGCGCAGGAAGCCGGATGCACATACTGCTACGCTGGAGAAGGATAAGCTGAGTTGTATTGCGCGGGCGGAGGCCTGTCGCTTCCGCCCGCGATAATGCGCGAGATTACTTCTTGTTGCGCATGTAGTACACAGCGTCTACCGGTAACGGTTCTTCGTTGTAGTCGGCTATCTTGTACGGAAATACCGGTCGTGGCTGCGAGCAAATAAAGTTGGCGATCTGCAGCGCCTCCTCGTCCGTCAGGCTTCCCGGATCAAGGTAAGGCATGGCGTAACGGATCATTCCCGCGAGAGTGTAAACTCGCGCTGCGCCCGCTCCGTCATTCCACGAATACAATCCCCACAACGGGCCGGCCCTCTTGTCTCCGATGTCCACCCCTTGACCGTCCTCTCCGTGGCACGAAATGCATTTCTCCAAAAAAAGCCGTTTTCCTTTTTCCAATGACAACTTTTCAAGCGGGATCAGATTCTCGCGCGCGATGACATTCTTGCCGCGCCACGGAAGTGCGGTACCTACAAGAGATGAAATCCAGCGTATGTAAGCCGCAAGCGAAGAAACCTCTCTTGATTCTCTGGGCGGCAGATCCTCGCCGCACGCAATCCCGCCCGTCGCGTTTTGACTTCTCTGAAAACATCCTACAATTCTATCCTCCAAAGTAAATTCCTTGCCGGAGCGCTTGTTGTACTCGGGGAAAACTTTCGCGACACCAACTAAAGGCATTGCTCCTTCTTTTTGTCCGGCATTCAGGTGACAGTTATTGCATGAAAGTCCATTGGGAGAATACAATGGCGCTTCGCGTTGTGTGTGAAGGAACATATTGAATCCCAGTCGGATCGTTTCCGCTTCCGGGTGTGCATCAAGTGACGAATCGGTAAGCGGGTTTAGCGGGTAGTCCCATGCGGTAACCATTGTGGCTTTCATCGGCAGAAGGAACGTAGGGCTTGTTTCCTGTGAATTCAAACGCGTGGCGGAACCCTGCAGGCACAACAACAAGAACAGAACTCTTGAATAGCGCGTCATACGTAATTAAGTTCTGATTGCATTGATTTCTTCCTCAGACCCTCGATCGAGAGAAGAATAACTTCATTGGTTGCAGGCAGGGAAAACTCCGGCTCCACCTGGTGGTCTGCAACCGCAGAGATGGCATCCTTGATTGCGAGCCACGCGGAAAGCGCAAGCATGAACGGCGGCTCTGCAACCGCCTTGCTACGCCTGATTGTTTCCGGATTTGGAACACCCTTCAGGAGACGAGTCCTGAAATCCTCCGGAATATCTCCTGCCGCGGGAATCTTGTATGTGTCCGGAGAATGTGTCATCAGGTTTCCCTTGTCATCCCATTTGATTTCTTCCGTGGTACACCAACCGACACCTTGAATATACCCGCCTTCCACCTGTCCGATATCAATACGCTCGTTCAACGAGTCCCCGACGTCGTGCAGAATGTCTGTCCGGATGATCTTGTGGTAACCGGTCAATGTATCAACAAGAACTTCCGTGACAGCCATGCCGAATGCAAAGTAGTGAAACGGTTTTCCGAATCCTTTCTCTTTGTCCCAGCCGATGTCCGGCGTCCGGTAGAATCCGGCGGCGCTCAAACTCACTTGATGCAACTGCATCAACGACGCGGCTTCGCAGAATTTCATGTGCCGTTCAGGGAAGGCTGTATCAATAATCTCATCGCGGCCGAACGCAATTGACGCCGGAGACGACGGCAGGCCGGGATTCTTCGATGTCCATATCTTCGCGAGGCAATCAGCCATTCGTGCCTTCAGTGTATCGATGGCGTTCTTAACTGCCATGCCGTTCAAGTCTGCGCCGGACGAGGCAGCGGTTGCCGAAGTGTTTGGGACTTTAGATGTGTTGGTTGCGTTAACTTTTACACGGTCCGGTGATATGCCGAACTCCGCTGCCGCGATGTCTCTGATTTTTGTATGGAGTCCTTGTCCCATCTCCGTGCCGCCGTGATTCACGAGGATTGTCCCGTCAGTATAGACATGAACAAGCGCACCTGCCTGATTCAGAAAACTTGTCGTAAAGGAAATACCGAACTTTACCGGCGTGATGGCCATTCCCTTCTTCAGGAACTCGTTCGCCTTGTTGAAAGCATTGATCTCGTCACGCCGTTGGAGATAAGCGGATGAAGCCATCAACTGGTCGTAAATCAGGTGAATTCTGTTGTTCTCGACGACTTGTCCGTAGTGCGTCGTGTTGCGCGTTGTAAGACCGTAGAAATTGACTCTGCGTATTTCCTCTGCGTCCTTTCCAAGAGTCCGGGCGATGCGGTCGACCACCATTTCGATTACAGCCATGCCTTGTGGTCCGCCAAAACCGCGAAACGCGGTGTTCGAGGGCAGATTGGTTTTGTACACAGTTCCGGTGACAAGGCAATGGGGAACGAAATATGCGTTATCGATGTGCAGCATCGCTCGTTGCATAATTGCAAATGAGAGGTCCACAGTTGCGCCACCGTCGCTGTTGAGGTCGAACCGCGCGGCCCGGATCATTCCTGTTTCGTCAAATCCTACTTCATAAGTTGAAAGAAAGCGATGGCGCTTGCCCGTCATGATCATGTCATCATCGCGGAAGAGCCGGATTTTCACCGGCCGTTTGGCCGCCTTGCATAACAGCGCGGTCCAGCATGCTGTGTGATTGCCCTGTGTTTCTTTCCCGCCGAACGCGCCACCCATTCTGCGGATTTCCACGACGACGTCATTTTTCGGAATCCCGAGTACCCCTGCGACCAGCGTTTGTGTTTCCGTGGGATGCTGTGTCGAGCTGAACACCATGATTTCATTGGCTTCACCGGGAATGCAGAGGCATACCTGGGATTCAAGATACCAGTGTTCCTGCGCTCCGGTACGGAGTTCGCCCTTCACCACATGTTTTGACGCGGCCAATTCCTGCGCGACATTTCCGCGTTCGATCTTTGCCGGCGGACCAAGCAGTGCTTTTTTTTGAATGGCGTCTTCAATTGTAAGAATGGGTTCAAGCGTTTCAAATTTTGTGGTGATGAGTTTCTCGGCCTGCAGGCACTGCTCTTCAGTTTCCGCCGCGATGAGAAAGATGGCCTGACCAATGAATGTCACTTCGTCGACTGCAAGACACAATTCATCCTTGATCACCGGCCCCATTTGGTTGTGTCCGGGAATATCCTTGTAACACAGGACGGCATGGACTCCGTGAACCTTTTTCGCCTCGGTCAAATCGAAGGAGAGAATTTTCGCGCGTGCCATCCTGCTGTAAACCACTCTTCCGACGAGAAGCTGTTCGTTGACAAGCATATCGTCAATGTAAACGGCTTCACCGGTAACGTGCTTTGTCGCGGATTCGTGGGGAAGTGTGCTGGAGTTCATCGAAGTACCATCATCTTTCTCGATTCAAGGAATCCACCTCCGGATAGTCTATACACATAGCAGCCACTCGAGAGGTTGTCTGCATTTAGTGGGACACGATGCGTGCCTGCCGCAAAAGTGCCGACGGTGAGAGTCGAGACATGTTGCCCGAGCAGGTCAAAGAGTTCAAGAGAGACCGTTGCCGACTGGGCCAGCGAAAACGAGATGGTCGTTGCCGCGTTAAATGGATTTGGATAGTTTTGAAAGAGTGAGAACGATTTGGGAAGTTCCTCTTCAGTTGGTGATAGGGTTGCTGCGGTTCGAATCACACCGCCCCAGGATGTTCCCGCGAACAGGAAACCATCTTCTGTGAAAGACAATGCAAGGTTCGGCCCCAATGGCAAGCCGCGCTGAACCCAGGTCAATCCCCGATCGGTTGAAACATATGTTCCGACGCTCGAACCTACGACAAGGGTACCGCTTCGATCTATTGCTGCCGAGTAGACACTGAGCAATCGATTGTCAAAGTCCATTGCTGACCATGTTTCACCGAAGTCGGTTGAGAGGAGGATTCCCCCATAAGCCAAACCTGCGACTACGAGCCCTGAAGAATCACTCTCAATACAAGTGAATTGCGCATAAGGGTCTATTGTTTGAATGTTTTCGTTCCAATTCACTCCACCGTTTGTGGAACGGTAAATCTTTGAACCGAAATAATGAGCGAAGAGGATGGTTTCGGAACTAATGGCAACGGACAATCGGGCTGTGCTCACGGGAAGACTGCCTATATGTGTCCAGCTGACACCATCATCAGTGGATTCATAGATGCCGTTTCCCGCGGTGGCGATGAGTTTGACGCTGGGTTTCACGTCAAGATCCCCCGCGGATGATTGCGGCAAACCGGATGAGGCCGGTAGCCACTCCGCGCCATTGTTTGTGGAGCGTATCAGGCCGGTTGAGTCGCGGGCGAAAATAGTTCCCGATTGACTGACGGCATCATCGAGCAAGAAGGACGTCGATATGTGTGTCCACGTATTCCCGCGATTGCGGGTTCTGAATATTCCACTGTGAGTTCCAGCGAACACATATCCACTGCGATTCGCTGCCAGCGCGAAAACATACGTCGCGATCAATCCATTGTTTTTTACAATCCAGGATGCACCACAATCCAAGGACATTGCGATGCCGCCGCTGTTCCCTATAAAGAGCGCTCCGCGGACATCTTCAATGAGGTCGTTTGCATCTGGTATTCCGGCGATTCGCATCCAACTCTCTCCAAAATCAGTTGAACGGTGCAATCCATTCACCTCGCATGCGTAGGCAGTGTTGTGGTTGTCGAACTTGACGCGGTTTAGTCGGGCAAACCCGATACTCGAATGCCACTGATTACCATTAGTGGCAGATCGAAACAGATGATCTGATCCATTTCCCGCCACCGCGAAAGCATGAACCGAATCGTAGGCGGCAACATGGTATACAGCCGGTGGTGAGATGCCGTTGTTGGTCTGAACCCAGGAATCGCCGCCGTCGGTTGACCGGTACACCCCACCGAAAACTGATTGTGATTCTTCACTCCCTGTACCGGCAAAAATATGATCGATTGCGTTGATAGTAACCGAGTTGACAGCGAGGTCTGCAATTCCATTGTTGCTCGGAAGCCACGAATCACCGTTGTCTGTGGAGCGCAGTACGCCTTCATAGCTTCCCGCAAAGAGAACTCCGGTTTGGGTTGTGGCGACCGACGTAAAGCCGATGTGCGGAAGAAGTTGCCAGGACTCCCCATCATCTGTTGATCGTGACAGTGAGGCGCCGCGGCGGACAAACAAAATCCCCTGAGGAGTAATGCAGATGGAGTTTGCAATGCGGGTATTCTCGCCGGAGTATATCCACGAATCTCCGGAGTCGTCGGAGTAGAATACTCCGGCGTAGGTGGCGGCGAACAGCCGCCCGCTCTGGGATACGGCGAGACCTTGAACTGGTCCGCCGAATGGCCCGTTCGTCCGAGTCCAGAATTCATCCTGGCAAAATGTAAAATCCAGCGCGGCACAGATCAGAACAGTAATTGCAATCAACCGGATTGTCATGGGCGCCATGGTCATTTTGGATTTGTCTCGCTCCAAAACTTCAAGAGCAGATTCGCCGCTGCTGCTTTCCGGAATTCAATTCCCCCGCGTGCATCGGCAATCGGAGTGAACTCCTTCTCTATCAAAGGCATTACTTGTTCAACGGTGGAGCGTTCCCATTTTTTTCCAATGAGGGATTGTTCGAGTGATCGCGCGCGCTTGACCATCGCGGCCATCCCACCGTAACAAAGTCGAATGGATTCGACAACATTGTTTCGGCTGTTCAGTTGCAGACGGAACACGCCGCTCAGTGTGGAAATATCCAGATCCTTGCGCTTTGAAATCTTATATGAGCGGACGATTATGCCGGCAGACAGTTTGGGAATAACAACGGCAGTGATAAGTTCATCGGGTTTACGATCCGTTTCCCGGTAACCTTTGATAAAATCATTGAGGGGAACATCACGGGTGCCGCCCGTGCTCTGGAGCCGGATCGACGCGTTATACGCCATCAATACAGGTATGGTGTCGCTGATGGGAGATGCCGTACCAAGATTGCCGCCGAGTGTTGCCAGGTTTCGGATTTGTCGCGACCCGAACACCGAAAGCATATCGCTTAGCGCCGGGAAATCCTTTTTTACGCTGTCGAATACATCATTGAGGTTCATTCCCGAGCCCAGGACAATCTCTTGATTCGTTTCCGAGCACGCCTGCAATTCACGGATCGCCGAGAGATCCAAAATGGATTTGAGAAGCTCATGCTTCTTTGTAACGCGCAAAGCAATGTCGGTTGCGCCGTTCGTGACGACAGTGTCCTTGTGCGTGCTCTTCCATTCGAGCGCTTCCGCTAGGGTTGCGGGCTGATGGTATTCCTGCCTCGCGGTTCGGATGTTGAGGGTTGAAACAGAAATGGACTGGAGCATTCTGGTAACGTCTTGTTCGCCATTCGAAAAATGGTCGATCCCCTTATGGACGCACGAACGGGATGCTGCCTCAACAATCGGCCGATAGCCCGTACAACGGCAAAGATTTCCCGTCAACGCATCGTTGATCTCCCCACGCGTGGGATGATCGTAGTTTTTGTAGAGGGTAAATAATGACATGATGAACCCGGGTGTGCAAAAACCGCACTGACTTCCATCGGTATCAACCATCGCTTGCTGGACGGCATGAAGTTCGCCATTGGATGCAAGATTCTCCACGGTAACCAGTTGTTTTCGGTGGAGCATCGGAAGGAAGACAAGACATGAATCGACGGCTTTGTAGCGCAGATTGCCGTGCGTGTCCAATTCACCAAGGACCACAGTGCATGCGCCGCAATCACCCTCGGCACAACCCTCCTTTACGCCTTTATGTGTTGGCAGGGCACGGAGATAGTTGAGAACTGTCGTCGTTGGGGAAGACTCAGGAGCGCCGTTCAAATCAACGGATTGTAGCCGGCCGCCAAGGACAAATGAAACTGTTGAGGTCATGGGGTTCCCTTCGTCTATGGTAGTCATTCATGAAGGAAGTTTCAAGACGGATCGCGTCTTGCCTTTTGCGTCTGAATCCCATATTCTTCCAGAACCTCTGCTTCGCATAAGGATTGTTGATTGTCCACTTCTCACCATCGGGCGTTTTCTCTTTCGAGTACTCGTGTCGTTCTTCCCGAAGGTGAACAGCCCGCGTCTATTCTTGTGCGTGACGGGCTCATTACCGGAGTTGTCGCGTACGGCAATTCTCCGGAAGGTTACACTTCCGTTGATGTCGGCTCTCTCGTCGTGATGCCGGGGCTTGTTGATCCCCACGTCCATATCAATGAACCCGGGCGAACCGAGTGGGAGGGCTTTCATACGGCAACTCGTGCCGCAGCCGCGGGAGGAATTACCACACTCGTGGACATGCCGCTGAATTCTTCCCCTGTTACTACGACGAGTGACGCATTTCAGGCCAAGCGTTCCGCCGCGCAGAATCAATTGTGGGTTGATTGCGGATTTTATGGAGGACTCGTTCAGGGCAACGCGTTTGAGATGTCTTCCCTCATTAGGGCTGGTGTTCTCGGAATCAAAGCGTTCCTGGTTCATTCCGGAATTGATGAATTCACCAATGCTTTGGAATCTGATTTACGAGCCGCAATGTCCGTCCTTTCAGAGCACGGCATTCCACTCCTTGTGCATGCAGAGTTGAGTCCTGACCCGCCGCTGCAACCAACGCATTCCCGATCTTACAACACATACCTCGAATCGCGTCCGAGAATGTGGGAACACAATGCGATTGAACTTCTGATTCGCCTTTGCAAAGAGTATGGGTGTCGCGTGCATATTGTTCATCTGTCCTCCGCCGATGCCGTTCCGATGCTGGATGCTGCCCGGCAATCAGGTCTTCCGATCACAGTTGAAACCTGTCCGCATTATCTCTATTTTTCTGCCGGGCAAATTCATGATGGAAACACGCTCATGAAGTGCGCCCCGCCGATTCGGGAAAACGAAAATCGGGAACGACTATGGAACGCTTTGCTTAAAGGCACTATTGATCTGATTGCTTCTGATCATTCTCCTTGTCCGCCGGCGATGAAGTGTTTGGACTCCGGAGACTTTTTCAAGGCATGGGGAGGTATTGCATCTCTTCAGTTCTGTCTTTCGATTATTTGGACCGAAGGAAAAAAACGAGGGGTAACCATATCCCGGCTTGCTCAATGGATGTCTGAAAAACCGGCCGCGCTTGTAGGGCTTCAGCATAGGAAGGGAATGATTGCCGCGGGGTTTGATGCAGACTTTGTCATCTGGGATCCCGATAAACGATATTCCGTGACGACCGAACGCATTGTTCATCGCCACAAGATTTCGCCCTACGTTGGCGAAGAACTTTTTGGAACCGTTGAGCAAACGTATCTTCGCGGAACGAGAGTATTTGATCGGGGCGCTTTCGCTGGTCCGGCGGGCGAACCGATATTGAAACCTTCATAACAAGGAATGACATTGCAACAAAATGAGTCTGCGGCATTTTCCGGATTGATTGACCTGGCATCAGAACGCATTGGGGGCGAGGCTCTTCTTGCGAGCGATGAGTTTTTTGCCGAGAAGGAGAATCTTCTCAAGTCGGGGCGCGGCGTTTTTATTCCCGACAAATACACTGACCGCGGAAAATGGATGGACGGCTGGGAATCGCGCCGCAAGCGTACTCCCGGACATGACTGGTGCATCCTGAAGCTCGGGCTTCCCGGGAAAGTCAGAGGTGTTGATATCGATACGAATCATTTTCTCGGCAACAATCCGCTGTATGCTTCTGTTGACGCGTGTTCGGCCGGGGATGAAACCGACGGGATGAAGCTCGTAGGTTCCTCAACAACGTGGACTGAAATTTTACCGCGCTCTCCGATCAAGCCCGGTTCGCAGAATCTTTTTTCTGTTGCAAGTGAAGCGCCTTGGACACACCTTCGTCTCAACATCTATCCTGATGGGGGTGTTGCACGATTGCGTGCGTATGGCGAGGTTGTTCCCGACTGGAGCCGCATGAAACCCGAACAAGTACTTGACCTTGCCGCAATCGGGAACGGCGGCGTCGTCGTTGCGGCGAGCGATATGTTCTTCGGCGCAAAGGAGAATCTTATCATGCCGGGCCGGGCGGCAACCATGGGCGATGGATGGGAAACGAAACGGAGGAGAGGTCCGGGCTTTGATTGGGCCATTCTCCGACTTGGGAAACCCGGATCAATCTCGAAAGTGGAAATCGACACGAATCATTTCAAAGGAAACTATCCCGATTCCTGCTCGCTGGAGTACTGCGACGCAGGAGCGAAACCTATTGATGCTCTCAATTGGTCATCATTTGCATGGAAGGAATTGCTTCCCCAATACAAACTGCAGGCGCATACCCAGCACATCTTTGAAAAGGAGATACAACGCGTTGGCGTCTGTACTCACGTCAAGCTGAATATCTTTCCGGATGGGGGAGTGAGCAGGCTGAGACTCTTCGGTACAGTCGCAAGTTCACAGTGACGCTGGAGCTATTGAATAGGCTTCCCGAAGCAACTGTCCGTGATGCACTGATTCGATGTTGCGGCTCATCAGTGTGGGCTTCAGCGATGGTTCAACGCCGTCCTTTCAGGGATGCTGGCGAAATGGCACAAACCTCGGAGAGAATTTGGGAGTCGCTTTCAGAAAAGGATTGGAAGGAAGCGTTTAGCCATCATCCGCGCATCGGGGATGTGAACAGTCTGAGAGCAAAGTTTGCCCCGACGCGAAAATGGGCTGAAGGTGAACAGGCCGGTGTCCGCGAAACCACGGAAGAAACCCTGAACGCTCTGGCATCAGGCAATGCTGACTATGAAAAGAGATTCGGTTTCATTTTTATTGTGTATGCTACAGGAAAAAGCGCAGAAGAAATGCTGGGTTTACTGAACGCGCGCCTTCAGAATTCACCGGATCAGGAAATCCGGATCGCCGCGGGAGAACAGGCAAAAATTACGAACCTGCGATTGCAAAAACTTATGGGAGAACCGGCATAATGCCTTTGTCACTTCAGGATTCAACTCACGAGATCATCAGCAAACTGAAACAGGCGAACAGTTCGTTCAATATTTCTTTCCCTGGCGAAGGAAGCGAACGCCAGCCGGTTCACACGGTGTATGGCGGCGCGCAGATTTTCAAAGCCGATACAGCCCGCAAACTGGGCGCAACGGCATTGCAATCGCTGACCGAATATGCGCCTACATTTGTTGATTTTGCTACTGCGCTCAACCTTGTGGAAACCGGCCAACTGCCGAAATCCGGCTCCCGGATTTCCGCGTTTGAAAAGGAGCTGAGAAAAAATCCGGACGCGGTGCAACGGTTGAATCCACATGCCTGGCTTGCCCATGCCATTTACCGCAGAGTGGTCGAAAAGCTCAAGGATGAGCCTGTCGAGGATTTTCGCATTGACTTCGAAGACGGTTACGGCAACCGTCCCGACGCGGAGGAAGATGGGCACGCAGAATCAACTGCGCGTGAAGTGGCTCGTGGGATGTCCGAAGGATCATTGCCTCCGTTTATCGGAATCCGGATAAAGCCCTTTACTGAGGAGCTCAAATACCGGAGCATTCGTACGCTCGACATGTTTCTCACCACACTCGCGCAGGCGACGGGTGGTCATCTCCCGGCAAACTTTGTTGTTACGCTTCCCAAGGTTGTTTTGCCCGAACAGGTTCATGCGCTTGTGGAATTGTTTGACGCCCTTGAGCGACGCACCGGCATCTCTCAAGGTTCACTGAAAATGGAACTGATGGTTGAAACGCCGCAGTCCATCATCAACAGTAAAGGTGCGTTCGCGTTGCCGGGATTCGTAGCTGCGGCGCAGGGTCGTTGTGTTGCGGCCCATTTCGGCGTTTATGATTACACTGCTTCATGCGGCATCACCGCGGAAAACCAGACCATGGTTCATCCGGCTTGCGACTTTGCCCGTCACGTTATGAAAGTCTCGCTCGCGGGAACCGGAGTTTGGATATCCGACGGAGCAACAAACGTGATGCCCGTAGGACATCATCGGGCCGCAAAGGGAGGAAAGCCCTTGACGGCGCGGCAGAGAAAAGAAAATCGTGAAGTCGTTCACCGCGCGTGGAAGCTTGGGTTCGATCATATCAATCATTCATTGACGAACGGTTTTTACCAGGGATGGGATCTGCATCCTGCCCAGCTTCCGATTCGCTACGCGGCCGTATACAGGTTCTTCCTGCAAGGTCTTTCCTCCGCTTCTCTTCGCCTCAAGACCTTTGTGGAAAAGGCGGCGCAGGCGACTTTGATCGGAGATGTTTTCGATGACGCGGCAACAGGGCAGGGCTTGTTGAACTTTTTTCTCCGCGGTATGAGCTGCAGAGCCATTACAGAGCGTGAAGCGACAATGACGGGGCTTGCGATTGATGAATTGCGCTCCCGATCCTTCGTCAAGATTCTGAATGCACGACGCAAATCCTGATAATTCGGAGTACCCATGGCAAGTCCGATCACAACGCATATTCTTGATACTTCGCGAGGCACGCCCGCTTCCGGTGTAAGGGTTACATTGGAGTTGTGCACTGCAGACGGGAAGTGGAACGAGCTTTCATCAGGAGTGACAAACACAGACGGCAGGGTTCAGGATCTGATGGCGGGTAAAACGTTGCCCGGCTCAGGCAGGTACCGATTGACTTTTGAGACCGGCAAATACTTTAACTCACAGGGGATTGACACATTCTATCCCTTTGTTGTTGTGACGTTCGAAATAAAGGATGCCGGTTCGCATTTTCACGTACCGCTCCTCATTAGTCCTTTTGGGTATTCGACGTACAGGGGGAGCTAGGCGAAGAGCCAATGAACCGCATGAATCGTGTCGAGTACGCATATGCCATATCTTAGAATATGGGTTCATCTCATATGATCGTCGACACTGTGCGAGCATATATTCGGAATCAAGTCGTAGGGTGGCATTCACCGAAGAATATGATGATTTCATGAAAAAGTATGGACTTTCCGTGGTGAAGGCGGGCTAAGACCTGGTGGTTTTTAACCATCGCTCCACGAGCTAAAGCTCGTGGCTATAAGGGTTTTCTTGGATGCAGCAAACTTCCAAGTCTTGGGCCAATTTCAAAGAGCAATGCAACATCCCACGCAGATTGCCACGAACTTCAGGTCGTGGAAGAAAGAAAGCTAAGGTAAAGGCTTTCAGCCCACGGCATTCGCCTATCAGTCGCTTTGGCTATTCCACGTTCGGAGGGAGCTAAGACAGCGGGGATTTTCACCTTTCGAAGCACTATATTCTAGTTGCCACGACAGGCGTTGCAAGAAGCTGAATTTTTTCGTCGAGCATTGTTTTTCTGATGTGAAACTCTTCCCCCTAGGAAGGTACTGTGATGAAGTTTCACTCATCTTCCATTTGTTGTTCCTCCGCTATCGCAAGCATACTCGCCATGCTCTCTCTCACCGAGAGTTGCCTTGCCCAGGTTGGTTGGTACACGGTGCCGGGTATCCCGTTTGCTAGTCCGGCGTATGGAGTAGCATTCCCTGATTCGTCGCGAGCCATTTTTGTTGGAAGAAACGGCAACATGTTCTGGTCGACGGACGGAGGTGAGCATTGGATTCAACTCCCTTCAAGAACCGCATCCTACTTGCGCGCCGTGGCGATTCACGAAAGTGTCGGTCTCACGGTTGGCGATAACGGAACAATCCTGCGCTCGACCAACGGCGGCACTGCGTGGGGGCCGGCATCAGCAGGAACCACACACGACCTCTACGGGGTTGCTTTTGCATCGTCACGGGTTGCATTCGCCGTGGGAGGAAGCGGAACAATCTTGCGCTCAACTGATGCAGGAGAAACTTGGCTGCCGGTTAGTAGCGGAACGAAGGAGGAATTGAGAGGGGTCTCCTTTTCGGATGTTGTGACCGGAGTTATTGTTGGGGGTTTTAGGAAAGGTGTGCTTCTACGAACACGCAACGGTGGAGGAGTGTGGTCAAGAGTTTCGATTGATGATGGCAGAGTGTTGTATGCTGTTTCCTTGAGTCCCTCGGCAGGATTGGGAGTCGCGGCAGGCCTCGGAGGAAGGGTTATGGTCACGAAAGACGCGGGACTGACATGGAGCGATAGTACCTTGATTGCCAACCGCTTTTTTGGCGCGTGGTGTTCGGATGCCGGCCTCATGAGTGTAGCGGGCTATGGAGTTTTTCAGAGTTCTGATAGTGGCGTCTCATGGCAGGTACAGACAGACTCCTATGTCCACAGTATCTCTGCGGCAGACATGAACAATAGACTGGCCGTTGGAAGTTCAATCATCCGGACGACATCTTCGGGAAAATACGGGTGGGAACGGAAGGCGCTTGGTATCAGCCAGACCCTTCGCGACGTTGTGTTGCTTGATTCGTTGACCTGTCTTGCAGTTGGCGACTCGGGAATCATCGCCAGAACAACGGACGCGGGCAAGTCTTGGCTGCGACCCTTGAGTAGGACAACCCGATCGCTCAAAGGAATTGACATCTCCCGGTCGGTTGCGGTTGCAGTCGGAGACTCCGGCACAATACTGCGCAGCACCGATGCCGGCGCGCATTGGAGCAGTCACAATTCCGGAATGAACAAGAATCTTCGTGCGGTGCATATCGTAAACGAACGCGTTGTTGTGGCAGTCGGTCACGAAGGTGCCATTCTCCGCTCGTCCGACACCGGTCAGACGTGGCATTCAATCCTTTATCCGATCCCCGTCGCTCTTGTTTCCGTCTCCTTTGGAGATTCGTTGCATGGGGTAGCGCTGCTCAGTAGCACGTTCTCCCAAAGGGTTCTGAGAACTTCCAATGGAGGTCTCTCTTGGACCGACTCCATAGTCTCTCGATCTGATTTTGGAATTACAAAAGAGGTTTTCCTCACGGAGAGTGGATTTGGCTATGTCTCTACAATGAACGTGCAGAGTACCATACTTACAACGCCATGCACAAGAGATTTTGGAAGGACATGGTTCCTTGATACTGTTGGGGTTTCTAGAACGAACAGCGTCTTCTGCTCAAATAGTGGAAGAGTTGTTTTCGCAGGCAACGATGGGTCAATCCTGCAATCAACCGACGGTGGACGAACATGGGAGTCGCAAAACACAGGAATGCGATCACCTCTTCTTGCTGTGTCGTATGTCGGCTCAAGCACGGGTGTCGCGGTTGGTAGTGGTGGGCAATTGATCTGGACGTCCACAGCCGGAGTTCCCCAACCCCTTTTCGAAGAACGTATTCCGTCCATCCCGGATTATCTTTCACTCTCACAGAACTTCCCCAATCCATTCAACGCTTCGACTACAATTACTTTTCAGCTTTCTCAAAGCGGATTTGTGGAACTTCAGGTGTGCAACATTCTTGGAGAACAGGTCGCGTCATTGATACGCCAGGAGATGAGCGCGGGAGACCATGTGACAACCTGGGATGGCGGCAATGGTGCGAGTGGAATGTATTTCTACCGGCTGATTGTTGGGGGGCGCCAAATTGTCCGAAAGTTATTGTTGATCAGGTAACTTAAAGGATGCACGAATTATGACGCGTTATCTTCTCCTCATCCTGTTACTCATGTTGTTTCTCTTCAACGTCGGAAGTGTTGAGGCGCAACGACGCATCCACTCCCGGACTCAGGGGTTTTCATTTAAGGCGAAGATGAACAATCTTGGTGTGATTGGTGGGATCGCGTACTACCGATTTCCTGAGCCATTGGGAGGGGACAGCTTGGGCTTTGAATTTCCCATTGGTGACTTCACCGAACACATCTACGGCGCGGGCCTCTGGATAGGAGGAAGAATGGATACCTCTTCGCTTGGCGGTGGGTCTCCCATTGCTCTCACTTCAGTAACGTATGAAGGGTGGTCCGGCCCGTACTATGAACTCTATCCCGGAACAACTCCGGGGGATAGTTTCTGGACAGCAACGAGGCGTGATTCCATACCCCCTGAAGGTTGGAATGAGTATTGGGGCGGGGCGTTGCCATTCAATCCCCGTTCAGACCGGGATTACTATTGTTTTTACAGAGACGATTCGGTCCGGGTCTCGGGTCATGTTCCGATGCACATCAAGGTTGTTCAGAGTTCGTTTGCTTGGGACGAAAGCCAGGATTCTCCAATCCTCGTTTTGGAATATAGATTGATGAGCACATGGCGAAGAACAATTGAGGATCTGTATTTTGGGTTCTTTTTAGATGGTAATGTAGGTCCGATTGACCTTCCGTCGTATTGGACAAAGAATTTCTTCGAATATGATAATAACGTTCCATTGGCTTCGATTCACAATCCTCTCTATCCATCCGTGACACCGATTGGGCTCTCGATCCTTGAAACTCCTGCTCCCGTCGATTCTCTTCGGGTCACAGTCCGGTCATTCCCGGGGGTGGGAACACCGCCAACAGACGCGCAGAAGCACCTGATGCTACAGTCAGGATTGATTGACACTTCAGGGTTTGCCAATCTTGGTGATATTCAATTTGTTGTCGCAAACGGACCGTTTCGCCTGCACCCGCCTACTGATCCGCATCCCGATACGCTGGTTTTTGTGGTGGCCATTGTTTCAGGGCAGAACACAACTGATATGAAACACAATGTAAGTCGAGCGCGCGAGCTTTATCAAACAAACAATTCTACTGTCTCGTCGGTAGGACGTAGGAAGCGGGACAATTAATCGCCAGCCTGATCACACCATCTTATCAGTTCTTTGGTTCGACTCTCACCATCCAAAGCTGTATATTTCAGTTAACAATACTCAAGAGCGATGTATAAAGACCCGGTGGTAGAATACTACAAGCAATTTGTTGACCTGACTCTTATTCGCGAGAATCTAAAGCTCACCGTTGAGCAACGCTTAATCAAGCTTCAGCGGATGGTCGAGGGATTGGAAGAGCTTCAAAAGGCGGGTAGGGAACTTCGTGACAAGGAAAGCAAGGCTCAACGTTGACAGAGTTTGGCAGACTCCTTCCGGTGCTTATTCAAGGAAATGTCAGATTCATTCTGATTGGAGGTGTTGCTGCTGCAGTTCACGGATCCGCAAGGGCAACATTTGATATTGATGTCGTATATGATCGTGATCCCCAGAATATCGAACGCCTTGTTCGAACGATGCAGGAATTCAAACCCTATCCTCGGGGCGCGCCTGAGGGATTGCCGTTCTCCTGGTCGGTTGAATCGGTACGCAACGGCTTGAATTTCACACTCACCACGTCAATAGGCAGTATCGATCTGTTTGGTGAGATTGTTGGCGGGGGCGGTTACAAAGATTTGCTCCCTGATGCCAAGACCATCGCGGTGTTTGGCGTTCAATGTCTGTGTCTTTCAGTGGACCGTTTGATCCAAGTCAAACGGGCAGCAGGACGACCGAAAGATTTGGAGGTTGTCGCTGAACTTGAAGCGATTCGCAACGAGCAAAAAAATCAAAGGGAAACCGTGAGGTAGCCATGCCACAAACATCCGAATATCTTCCCGGTGTCATTTCGGACAACGGAACCGCCCGTCTTTCAAATTTTGTAGCCGGAAAGTGGGTTGAAACGAAAGTCAAGGAGTTGCTTTCGGTGACGAATCCTTCCGTTGGGAAGGAGATCGCGCGCGTCCCACTCTCCACTGCGCAGGATGTTGACGCCGCGGTGAAGGCTGCCGCCGAGGCATTCCCAAAATGGTCGACGATGCCAATCAAAGAACGCGTGCAAATATTCTTCCGCTACAAGGCGCTGATGGAACAGCACATGCAGGAACTCGCCGCGCTCGTCAGTGAAGAGAATGGCAAGATCATGAGCGAGGCAGTTGCCGAGGTCGAAAAAGCCATTGAAGTAACGGAGTTTGCTTGTTCAATGCCCCAGCTTGTTTCAGGCGAAGTGCTTGAAGTAAGCAGGGGAGTTGAATGCCGGATTGATCGCTTTCCGGTCGGCGTCGTCGCTTCAATCACGCCTTTCAATTTTCCGAACATGGTGCCAAACTGGACGATACCCAACGCGCTTGTTCTTGGTAACACAATGGTGCTCAAGCCCTCTGAACTTGTGCCGCTGAGCTCACACCGCATCGCCGAACTGTTGAAACAAGCCGGACTCCCCGACGGCGTGTTCAATATTGTTCATGGCGGGCAAACAGCGGTGGAAGCAATCTGTGATCATCCCGGAATTGCCGCCGTGACGTTTGTCGGTTCCACGAAGGTTGCGAAGATCGTTTACACGCGCGCCACATCGCATTTGAAACGGGCTCTGTGCCTTGGCGGCGCCAAGAATCACCTTATCGTTCTTCCGGATGCAAATGAAGAAATGGCCGCGTCAAACATCGCCGCTTCGATGGCTGGTTGCGCCGGACAGCGTTGTATGGCCGCTTCTGCAATGGTTGGCGTTGGCGCAATTGACCATATTGTGAAGCGATTATGTGATGAAGCCCGCAAGATTGTTCCCGGAAAAAACCTCGGCCCTGTGATTTCCACACAGGCAAGGGAACGCATTGAACGCTACATCACGGAGGCAGAGCAGGCAGGAGCGAAAGTTTTGGTTGACGGTCGCAAGCACGTTGTAGCAGGGAAGGAAGGCGGTTATTACGTTGCGCCGACGGTAATTGATTATGTCCGGCCCGACATGAAAATTGCGCAGGAAGAAGTTTTTGGTCCGGTGCTGGCTATTATGCGTGCCGATACCGTGGATGATGCAATCAAGATTGAAAACAGCAACCCATACGGAAACGCGGCTTCCGTTTTTACGCAAAGCGGCGGTGCAGCGCGTTATGTGGCTGAACGGGCGAGTGCGGGAATGATCGGCGTGAACATCGGCGTCCCGGTTCCCCGTGAGCCGTTCTCTTTTGGCGGATGGAATGAATCAAAATTCGGAGCAGGGGATATTACGGGCAAGAGCTCGATCGAGTTCTTCACAAAGCCGAAGAAGACCACGACGAAGTGGAACCAGGACGCTAAGGTAAACTGGATGAGTTGAGCAGATTCTAGAACGTGGCTTTGTATGTAATGTTGAGTTGTGTTTCTGTAACCGAATCCTTCTTCACCTCCACAGGCCAGAGGTTTCCCACTCCATCTGCGCCGGTCGCGTGGAAGAGGCTGTCCTCCCTGATAAACACGCTATATTCTCCAACCGGAAGTGAAACAGCAAAGTTTCCCGTCGAATCTGTCCAGGTTTCGGCGACAAGCTTTGTGGGTATTTCACGGTAGAACAATACACGATCACCTTTTTTCAGTACTTTCATAGACGTCAGCTCGTGGATAAACACCTGCCGGACAACCGGCTTCTTTCGATCATCATTTTCTCCATTCCAACCCTTCGGCTCGGAGCCTTCTTTCCCAATCATCGGCATGAAGTCACCTTCCCAAAATAGTACTCTTCCCGCAATTCCCTGTTTAATTTCTTTCCCGTTTTGAATTTTGACTGAACATGAGCAAAGCAGGGTTGCGAGTAACAAAGTGTGAAGTACTCTCATGCAAGTTCCTTTGTTAGCGGTTATTTGACGGAACACGTTCTTATTTCAGCCGAGATATTCCGAGACCAGGACAATATCCTTGATCACCGATTGGTACTCAACATGCGTTTCGTGTTCAATTGTGCGCCACTGTTTGCCCTCGTTCTCGCGCATATATGCATGGTATTCCGGCGCGCCGGGAAACTTGATGTTATCAGCCACCACGACCGCTCCGTGCTTTAGCCAATTCTGCTGAAGAATCAAATTCAGGTCAGAAAGGTAGACACTCTTTTCGTGGTCGATGAATACAAAATCAACCGAACCGGCGTTGAAGCCATTCTGGGTGCGAAGTGTTTCAATCGTCTTTCCGCCGTCACCGAGCGTACCGACAACAACGGTGACGCGCCCGCTTACGCCGGCGTGCTCGTGTATGCGTCGGGCTATGCCCGCGTTTGCCGCGCTGAACTCGATGGAAACAATCTTCGCGGATGGCGCTGCTACCGCCATGCGTAACGCGCTGTATCCGCAGTACGTGCCGAGTTCGAGTATGCTGGAGGGTTTTGATTTTGCAATCGCGTCATCAAGAATACGGCCCTTCTCGTCGCCAACATTGATGAGGAAGCTTTCGTTGTAACAGTACTCGTCAATGATTCTGATAACGTCTGCCGGATCACCACGACGTGCGCGGGCTGCGACATATTGTGCCAGCCGTTCTTCGCGTCCATCGCCGACCTGCCATTCGGTTCTGAGGTTGCTCATCCCGAGCATGAGCCGCAGGAACGACCAACGGAGGAATGGGATTTTACGCCAGTGCATTGTGGATTTGTTATTGGAATTTCATTAGAAGCAATGAGCTGTCAGTCCTTTGACCGCCCGCCTGACCACCTCATATTCATGTACTTCTTGCCGCCTTTGAGTTCTGCCAGCATTTGGTTGAGACGCTTTTGGCTTGTTGTATTCTGCTTTGCGCGCACGATCCAACCAAGGTAATCGTTCTGTTGGTATGGTGGACGGTCCTTATATGCGTCCATGAGCCCGTGATCGCTGAGCGCTTTACGCACATATACAGGCATCGGGTTCTTAGCGCGCTTGAGTGTGTTTTGGTTTGTTTTCATCGTGGAATCTATGAGTCGTTTGTTAGTTCGACGTTGTTTTACCGCGTCGGCCTTCGGAACTGCAGGCGGTGTGCGGTGGAATACTAACTACTACACTCCAACGCCGTAGATATGAACGGTCGTAGCGTTGCAGTTCCGAAAGGACTTCTTTGGTTACTTTCTTCCTCGGGAAGAAAGTAACACCAAGCAGCGCAGGCTGATTTCTCAACCGCCGAAATAGTATTCGAAGTACACAACGATCTCCCGTGTTCTCCAATCCAACCAACCGCGCGATCCTGTTGGAGTAACATCAAACTGCTCATCCTTAGAAACGCGGAGGAGTCCGGCATTGAATTGTCCTGCAACGCTCAACTTGTTCCCGTCAACGGTGAATATATACTTAAGACCAAGGCCGGCGAAGAGGTTGAACATGTTCATCTCATTCGTGAAGCTTGTCCCGTTGCGTCCATCCGGGGTGCTGACTGTAGCGCCTGCGTGCAGCAATATGCCGGGCTCAACATTGAGAAAGGGAACAAGCCCATCGAACAATTCGTAGCCAACTCTGATGGGCGCAGATAGGTACACATGGCTTACCGTCGCATCGTAGCCCTCCTGGCTGTCGTAACGGCCGACGTCAAAGAGTCGCAGGCCTGCCGAGAGATTCACGCCATCGGAGAGCAGGATTGCATTGGCACCAAAGCTATAGCTCGGCCTGAATTTGTTCTCGTATGGGAGTTCAGAATCCTTGTAAACGAGCCAGGAATGGTTACCGCCGGCGCTGAGGGAGAACTCGCCCGCGAGCATGCGGGTCTGAAACAGTGCAAGGATGAGAACAAGGCAGAAGGTCTTGATTGTCATGTGTTCCTCCGTTAGTGGGATTACAGCTAACGATAGAAAAAAATCTGCGAACACGCAACTGGCGGATCACTTCTTTTGGCTTCCCGCGCTTGCACTTCCCCAATAGCCATATCCAAGCCTTCGGAACTGCAGGCTGTGTGTGGTGGCATTCCAATTACTGCACTCCAACGTCGTAGCTATGAACGACCGAGGGGTTGCAGTTCCGAAAAGACTTCTTTGGGTACTTTCTTCCTCGGGAAGAAAGTACCGTGATCACTTGTGTGTGTGCAGCTGAATACGAGCGACTACAACCGACTATCAATACAAACATGCGTGATGCCGCGTTGCGGCATTTGGTGGCTTTTTCCGCTCTCTGAATCCCGCTTCAGTGGAACCTAAAGTGACGAGACTTCCTCGGGAAGAGAATAACACCAACATTGCGCATTGGTGTCATTCTCATTTGTTTGGCTTTTTCCGCGCTTGCACTCTCCTGATTGCCATAACTGGCCTTCGGAACTGCAGGCGGTGTGCGGTGGAATACTGACTACTACACTCCAACGCCGTAGATATGAACGGTCGTAGCGTTGCAGTTCCGAAAAGACTTCTTTGGTTACTTTCTTCCTCGGGAAGAAAGTAACACCAAACAAAGTATCGGATGTTAATCTCACTTTGAACCCTTCCGCACTTGCACTGCCCCGATCGCCATACAAATTGTGGACGGCCAGAATGTGAGCGTTTCATTTTGAGTTTGACGGATTCAACAATTGTTTCGTGAGCACATGCTGTTGTGGATGTTGCATCTCTTCGCGCATTACGGATGCCGTCGCTTCACTTCGGCGATTGACTGGGTAATGATTGCCTCGAGAACCTTGACATCAACATCCGAAAGGCGTTTGAAGTACAGACAATCTCGCGCATATCGGCTCCTGTGCTTAACTGGATGTTACCAACAGTCGTTTCATAGAATGGTGAGAGTTCTTTTTAAGCTACCAAAAAAACTTTGCCTGCAACAGGCGAGAAAGGGTATGGCTAGCGCTACGCTTTGTGTATCGGGTTAGACACCGTGTTGGCTGACTTCCTGCTCGTTATCAGGGAGACGATCAGCGCTAGACACAACATCGGTGCGCCGGTATCGAGAAGCAGAAACTCTGCCGCCTCAGGCCAGAAATTAGGATTGCTCCACGCCATCTCGAAGTTCACGAATAGAGCGCCGATGGCAATCAGTAGCAGGTACGCGCAAAGCCAGTTCAGAAGGCCTCGCTTCAGGAAGTTTAGTCGGCGAATTTGAGCGGAGAAGGATAACGCAACATGACTCACCGTTCCGAGGAGCCCTATCGCTACCCCAATCAACAGATGAGCGATTGAGCCGTAATCACCAAGCCAACCCACAACCACCCAGCCACCGATGAAGCACACGACAATCCATACCAGGGATCCGATGACGATTGCCTTGACCGGGGGAGCTTGCATATGACTCGCTCTATTAGTGCTCGCTTGTGCAAATTACCTATTCAGATGCCGTCGAAGAGTCACCGGCAATAGTCTGAAAGTCTTCACTTGGATCGTTCTTCATTCTCGTTCGTGATTGGCTCGGCCAACAGAGCGTCGATCTGCGCGGTGAGCTTCGTATATCCCGCCTTCCCGAGTTCGCCTGCCCACTTGTCGCGGATCGCCCCGGTTTTGTCGACGAGGTATACGCAAGGCCAGTAATGATTGCCCCACGCTTTCCATGTCTTCTGTTCGTTGTCCACTGCCACCGCGAACGTCAGTTTGTTCTTTTCCATCCGCGCCTTGATCCGGTCGACGTCCTTCTCGGCTTCAAACTCCGGGGTGTGGACGCCAACCATCAGAAAATCCTTGTTCTCCTTGTACCGTTCCTGCCAACCCACATAGTGCGGATAGTTGTGGATGCAGTTGATGCAGCCATTGGTCCAGAAGTGGACGACCACCACCTTCCCCTTTTGGTCGGCGAGCTTCAGCGGCTTTGTGTTCACCCAATCGGTGACGCCGACAAACTCGGGGGCCGGGGTAACTCCCGGCTTTACATTTGCCTTATCGTCGGCGGCCCACAGGGACATTCCCAAAACAGCGACGACCATAGTCGCGAAACTCTTCATAGATTGCCTTGAGGTAAATGGTAAAAACACTCGTTTCCTCTCACTTCTCCCGCTGAAACTTGACCTTCGTGTAAACTTCATAGGGCTCATTCGGTCCGGACAACTCGAAGGTTTCAGTAAATTCGTGAGACGAGGTTAGATTGCATGTTTCTTTCGCTCGCCATCCTGCCGGTATATTCTCAATTGCAGTTGAATTGAACACCACCGTCGTACCGTCCGCTGAAAGACTATCCAAAGCGTACTGATTGACGAATCCCTCGATGTGGAACTGGCGAAAGATAAATTTCTTGAGGCGCTTATCATAGCTGATATATCCCACGTCCTCATGGACTTCACCGTTGGGATATTTATCCGTTGGAGGATAGACGGACTTAGTCCGGACTTCAATGAACTTCTTATTGAGGATGAAGCCATAGGACCGGGTATACTTGCCGATGCCGGGCTGACCACCACCATTACCCTGCCATGAACCGATCAGGGATGTGAGAGGAAGCCAAATGCTATCCTGTTTTGACATCTGGCCCTGTGCTGAGAAGGGCAACATGAGGAAGAGGATGACAACAGTCTTCATGATCATTCTGCGCTTGAAAGATTTGGCGATTGCGGCTGACGAGTGATTAACTCAATCATCACAGCACACGATTTGGCTGCGAGAATGCCGATCAGTGAGATGTTACCAACATTCGTTTTATAGGAATGGAGGGTGTTTTTCTTTTCAAAGCTATCAGAAAAAACTATTCCTGCAACAAGTCTCAAACTCTTGAGTCAGCTTGCGTCTGCGCTTAGCGATAGCTTACAATCTCACTGAGCGGCTTACGGGTAATTCTGGGGACGACCGCATCGCCCGCGGGATATCCGGTTACCAGGATCATGACCGGGCGCTCGGTGGATGGGCGTCCTAACAGCTGGTTGAGAAACCCCATGGGATTTGGTGTGTGGGTCAAGGTCACGAGGCCGGCATGATGCAGGGCCGCGATAAGTATGCCCGTGGCGATTCCGACGGACTCCATAACGTAGTAATGAGGGACACGCACCCCGGTTGCCGAGGTGCCGTAGCGCTGGGCAAAGACGGCAATCAGGTAGGGAGCGGTCTCAAGATAGGGCTTATGTTCATCGGTACCCAGCGGGGCGAGCGCTTCGAGCCACTCCGCGGGAGCTGTTTGGTAGAACTTGACCTCCTCGGCTTCTGCCGCGACCCGGATTTCCCGTTTGACAGCGGGATCAGAGATGGCAACGAAATGCCAGGGCTGGAGATTGGCCCCGCTTGGAGCTGTCCCGGCCGCCTCGAGGCAGGCATCCAGAACGGGCTGGGGGATTGGCCGGTCGCTGAACTGCCGGACTGTCCGCCGGCGCTGCATGAGATCCGCGAAGTACCGACTCCGGGCGATCATCTCGTCCGGCGGGTATTCCTCGTAGGTGGCGAGCGGGTCAAAAACGGGTGAGTTTGTGGTCATCGGCGTTCTGAAGTGAGATGATACCTAACGAAACGCAGCTTCAATTCTAGCTGTCTAGGACTTAATTTCAACGTTTTTTGCGAGGGTCTTAAATCTCTCGCCATTCGATTGCACGACCGTGATAGAGATAAAACCCGTTTTCCCCGTCTTGGTGTCCTTAACAACCCCGGACTTTCCAGCGTGTACACCCCCAACGACTTTGCAACGAGCGCCGTCCTTTAAATTTTTTGGTGGATTATCCTTCTTCATATTCATCCCCTATGAGGTTAACGGTAGAGTTCAGCGCCGCCGCGTTTGGCGAGCGACTTGCATCCGATGGAACGACTTGCTATGCGGCAACGTTTCGCGCGCCCCAACCCGCTGTAGTTTTTCATTTCATTGCGTGTTACCAGACCATATTCAATTGTCATTGATTTGCCCACACGCGGTTTGGCGGCAGCTTGAACGAGTTGTTAGGCGGCAGCGATGTCCCACGGCTCCAACCGTCCACGCCATCTGGGTCTGATGGACTCGTATATGTCGGTAGCAGTAGGATCGCGACGCGGCTGTCCTTGGCGTACAGCTCAATCTTTGATAAGCGATCGATGTTCAAAATAAACGAACGATGTGCGCGAATGAACCCCGACTTTGGCAACTGCTTTTCAAGCGAGGAGAGCGTGCCGCGCTTCATGTGTTTCTTCCCGCCCGCAACGACACGAAC
>Ga0187893_10001447_pt1 | contig 56850 bp, 33 predicted proteins | sample MA1701074metaG_FD_139574 | JGI IMG/M metagenome (GOLD analysis project Ga0187893, IMG submission 139574) | White microbial mat communities from a basaltic lava cave in the Kipuka Kanohina Cave System on the Island of Hawaii, USA - MA170107-4 metaG ...
ACCACGGAGTGCGTCGCCCCCCCTCGGCCTCACCCCACGCCGCAGATCGCCCCCTTCAGAGAGCCTGCGTGGCGATTGAACGCACGGTCAATAACCGCTCGCGGGCCGAAGGCCCGAGGAGCCGCCCTCAACCCACGACACGCGGGAGGCGCTCACCACGGAGTGCGTCGCCCCCCCTCGGCCTCACCCCACGCCGCAGATCGCCCCCTTCAGAGAGCCTGCGTGGCGATTGAACGCACGGTCAATAACCGCTCGCGGGCCGAAGGCCCGAGGAGCGGTTATTCGTTGTACCGCGTCCGCTCGTCCTTCCTCAAGTCGACTATGCGGGCGGTGATCAGGATGATCAGGCTCTCCTTCTCGAGGATCTTCGCCTTGCGGCGGAAGAGGTTCTTGATGAGCGGGATTTTCCCAAGGATCGGCAGATACGATTTGTAGACCGAGTCTTCCATGAACTTGAACCCGCCGATGAGCACCGTCCCCCCGTTGGGAACCGTCACTGACGTGAAGGACTCCTGCAGCTGGACCTTCGGCACGCCGATCGGCACCTGGAACGCCACGTTCGTGAAGCTCCCGAGGCTGATCCGGATCGTGCTGATCACGCCTCCGATCAGGGACGCCAAGGTGGGACGGACGTCGATCGTGATGTACTTCTTGTCCGGGCTGATGACCGGGTCGACGTCCAGGATCACGCCGTCCTGGAACGTCTGGATCACGGGGTCGGCCACTTCGATGATCGTGAAGCCGGTTCCACCGGACACCAGCTCGTAATCGGCGATGTAGGCGCGCTGGGTGATCACCGAGACGTACACCCGTTGCCCGTTGTGGGCGGTGATGATCGGCGCGGTGAGCTGACGGGCGTTCGATTCTTCCTGGACGGCCCGCAAGATCACGTTGATCTGGAACGGTTCGAGCCAGGTGAACTGCCCCGTGAAGCCTCCGGTTCCTCCTGGACCGCCCGAGAGGGTCCGGCCGGACACGAGGCCCGTGAATCCGTCGACGATGTGCTGGATGCGGCCCGCGTAGCGGTCGAGCCCCATGATGAGGGTCACGTCGCGCACCGGGCTCCCCTGCTTGACGAAGCCGAGATCGTTTCCGCCGGTCGCGCTGTTGTTGATCAGGTTGCCGAAGGGGGTCCCGAAGTTGCTGCCCTCGCCCAGGGCCCTCGAATCGACCCCGACGTCCTCGAGGAAATCCTCATCGACCTCGATGAAGCGGGCTTCGAGCACGACGAAGAGGTCCGAGTCTTCCCGCAGGCTCTTGAGTGTGCTCTGGAGCTGCGCGTGGAGCTCCTTTGTGGCGTTGACGAGGAGCTGGCCTTTGTGGGGCTCGATTGTGTTCAGCTCGCCCCAGGCCGCTTCGCCGCCCGAGCTCTCCTTGATCAGCTCGATGAGCTGGGTGGCATCGATCGGACCCGAGTCCTCGGCCGTCCCTTCTTCGAACGCGAGGCTGCCGCCGGTCCCGCCCGTCCCGCTGCTGGCCTGGTCGTCCTGACTCTGGAGGTTGATCTGGGGTCCCTCGAAGTTCCGGATCTTGTTGAGGAGGTCGGAGACGTCGTAGATGGCGAACGTGGTCGCTCCGCGCGCCTTGTCCTTCTCGGTGATATAGACCGTCCCTTCCCTGAAGGTGTAGGCGAGGCCCGCCTGGATCAGGACCTGGTTCAGGACGTCGACGATTTTCATGTCGCGGGCCGTGAGGTCGATGTTGATCTCCTCCGTCTTGATCTCGCTGTCGGTCAGGAATGTGATCGACGTCCTGTCCCGGAGGAACTGGAGCACGTCTTTCAGCGGGCGCTGCTCGAATGCGAACGTGAGCCGGTCGCTCTCCATCCGGTTCTTGATCCTGCGGATCCATTCGGGGTCATCGAGGTCCACGATCTCGGTGGTCGACTGGCGGCGCCGCGCGATCGCCCAATCCGCTTCGGCCGGAAAGACGAAATTCTCGGTGTACGGAATCGCGCTCTCCTGGAGATTCTCGTTCGTCAGGAGTTGGTTCTCGACCTTCTCCCGATGGAGCTGGACTTTCCACATGTCCATCTTCTGGCGCTTCATGTCCCGCAGCCAGAACTTGGCCACCCGGTGGTCGGGTTTGATCTCGATGATCCGCTCGCAGGCCTCGATCGCCTTGTCGTGATCCTTCAGCCGGATGTAATCGGCCGCCTTGCGGACCAGCTCGCGCACGCGCTGTTCCCGGACCTGCTTCTCGCGATCGAGGGCCTTTTCGTTCTCCTGGTGCGCGAGTTCCTCCTGGTCCTTGCGCGCATCCCGTTGCTTCTCCCGGCGGCGCGTGTCGATCTCATCCAGGCGGGCCTTCGCCTCGCGGCGCAAGTCTGTCACGTCGATGGGGTACTCGAACCAGAGGAGTTCTTCGTAGACCTTGCGGAACTTCCGCTCGGCGAGGTCCAGCTCCCCGCTCCCGAGGAGGTCCTGGGCTTCCCGGATGCCCTGGCGGGCATCCGCCAGCCGCTGGTCTTTCTTCACCTCGCTGGTTTCCACCAGCTCGCGCTTGACCGCTTCGACTTCTCCGCTCCGCCTGCCGAGCACGAGGCTCGCACGCGCCCAGCGCTCCCGCACGTCGTCGAGGGCGGGATTCTTGTCCAGCGCGAGGCGGTATTCATCAATTGCCTTCGCGTAGTCGAACTCCGCGTACGCCGCGTCCCCCAGCTCCGCATGGTGCTTCGCGTCGGCAAGATCCGCGGCGTGGCTGTGGGCCAGGTCCTCCAGCACCTCGTCGGCGTTTCGTGGACTCTTGACCATCCGCCCTTTCGAATCCGCCGCGTCCGCGTCCCCCTCACCCTCGCCCATGAGCCCTCGCGCCGGCGTCTCCGCGGCCAGCCCGGCGTTTCCAGCCGCCGGGGCGGTTCGCCGCGCCCGGGACCGCGCCGGGATCCGGGTCTCGCCGTCCCCCGAGCAGCCCGCCACGCCGAGACACAGTGGCACGAGACACAGTGACCAGAGACACAGGAAAAGGCCCACGGCCGGAAGCCTTCCGCCTCTCGTTTGCAGAACCGTCATGGACATTGCTCCTTCGCCAGTCGCCATCAATGGATCTTCGCAGTTCAAAAAACCTCGCCCGCTATGCGTTGAACAACCGCTCTTCCTCTTCCTGGACGATCGTGATCTTGGCGTTGATCAACACGAAGAGGCTCGATCGAAGCGAGCTGGTTCCGATCCGACCGAAGAGGAGGTTCAGAATCGGAATTCGCCTCAAGATCGGGATCCCCAAGGAGACGTCGTCCGTGATCTCGCGCTTGAGGCCGCCGACCAGGACCGTTCCGCCGTCCGGAATCGTGACCGTGGTCTTGATCTTGATTACGTTGAGCACCGGCAGCTCCACCGGGACCACTGTGAAGCTTCCCGAGAGGTTCAGGACGGCGACCTCGGATTGGAGCTTCTCGGCCAGAGTCGGCTGGATCTCGAGCACGACGTACTTTCGGTCGTAGCTCACCGTCGGTCGGACTTCGAGGATCGACCCGGAATTCAGGATGCCGATCACCGGGTTGATGACGGGGATGACTCCGGTCTGGTTGACTTCCAGGTCCTGGATGTAGGCGGCCTGATTGATCACGAGGGTGTGGGAAATCTGGGTGTTGAAAGCCGTCACACGAGGCGAGCTCAGCCTCTTTTTCGACTGCTCCTTCCCGACTCCCGTCAGGATGGCCTCGATCTGGTACTTCTCCGCGGCGAAGTAGTTCCACTGATATGCGCCGCCTCCCTCCGAGGAGATGTTGAAGGGGCTCACGCGCGAGCCGAGCGGGTTCGATAGGGTCCCGATCGACGCGATGCGGGCGTTGTAGTCCTGCTCGACGTTCGTGAACTCGTAGCCCGGATCGACGCTCGTCCCGGCGCCGTCGATGTCCGGGATGCTGTTCGGCAGGAAGGTGTTGCTCGGGTTCCCCAGGTCGACGCCGATCTCCTCGAGGAAGTTGTCCTGTATGGTGAGGAAGCGGGACTCGACGGTCACCATGTGGCCGGTGTTCTTGCGGAGCTGGCTCAAGAGCCGCTGGATCTTCTGGTGGTTCTCGAGCGTCGTCTTCACCATCAGCTTACCGCCCTGGAACTTCGGTTCGGCCCCTACGGTCTCCCCCGTCTCGTCCTTGAGTTCCTTCGAGATCAGTTCGACAAGCTTGTCGTGTTCGACCCCCGGACTCGCCACCTCCTCATCCCCGCCGCCGACGCTGATCGCTCCGCCGGACGTGGCTTGACCCGCCAGCTCGTCGAGGGCGAGGTCCGGCGCCGGATAGTCCGGACGGGGCTGCGTGACGTCGGCGACGTCGTAAAACACGATGTAGAGCTTCAAGCTGTCCTTCAGGTCGTCCCGGGGGCCGATGACCACGGCGCCGTTGCGGATCGTGTACTGGAAGTTCTTCTCCCCCGTTTGGCCGAGGAGAAGGTTCAGGATGCTGCGGACGGGCGTCTCCCGCACCTGGGGGAGGGAGACTTCGAGGTTCTCGTCGCGAACGGCGGTCTGCGCCTCCCTGGTGAGGATGAAGTTGACGTCGGTGATGGTGCTGAGGGTCTTCAGCGCATCGAGGAACGGCGTCTTCTCGGTGAAGGCGATCGTGCGCGGCTCTTCGAGCTTCCTCTTGATGTCCCTCTCCGCCGCGCTCTCCTCGGCGGCGGCCCTCTCCTCGATGGTGATCACCTTGGGCTGGAGCCGCTGCCATTCGCGGGCGCTCGGGTAGCGGAAGATCTTCTGGTAGCTGATCGCGGACTCCTCGAGGCCCAGCAGGACCCGCTCGTTATTCTCGACCTGGTTCAGCACGATCTTGTGCTGCGTCTGGAGATGGCGCTCCTCGACCGCCTCCCGGTGCCTCTGCCTGGCTTCGAGGTCGTCCGGCAAATCGAGGAGGATCTGGGCGGTGATCACCTCCACCTGCGCGTAGTCCTGGCGCTCCCAGGCGTCCTGCGCCTTGCGCCGCAGCTCCTGAACGCGGTTCTTCAAGAGGTCGATGGAGTTGCGGATCTCGGAGTCGCGCGTTTCCTTCATTCTCGCCTCGAGCGCGATACGTTCCTCCTCCGCCTTGATCTTCCTGTCCTCCTGAGCTTTCTTGAGACGGCCCTGGGCGTCGCGCAGCTCCTCGTCGAGCTGCAGGTTGAAGGGGAAGCTCCTCACGAGCTGGATCGCCTTCTCGAAGTCGGAGATCGCCCGGTCGAACTCCTTGCGTTCGGAGTGGCGCGCGCCCGAATTGATGGCGTTCCGCACCTCCGCCTGAGCTTGCTTCATCGCCACTTTCAACTCATCGCTGATCTGCTTCTCGACTTGTGGGATTTCCCCGCGCTTGTCCCCTAGAAGGGTGCGGACGTCGGCGAGGTGGCGGCGGGCCTCCTCGTTGCCCGGGTCGAGCTTCAGGGCTTGCTCGAGTCGCCCTTCGGCGGAGCGCAGCTCCAGGCGCGACTTCTCGGAAAGGGCGAGCTTCACGAGCTCCTCCGCTTCCTTTTGCTTCGACTCGCGGTCGAGCCCCATGAGGCGGATCAGCTCCTCGGGAGACATCTTTCGAGCGGGACGCGAAGAAGCCTTTGGTACGGCTGCCTTCTCCGCGGCTTTCTCCGCAGCCTTCTTCGGAGCCGGGGCCGCCGACTTCTCGGCGGGCTCCTCTTGCGCGGCTTCATCCGCCTTCTCCTGCTCGGGCGGTTCGTGTTCTTCCTTGGCGACCGGCTCCTCTTGAGCGGCGTCGTCCGACTCTTGCCCGAGCGCGAGCGAGACGAGTTGGGAACTCAGACAGGGGAGCGCTCCGGGGGCCCAGCCCGCCTGCAGGGCCGCGAGAGAAGGGAGAGCAAGCACGATGCCGATCGTGAGCGCCCAACAAACACTCTTGACTGCACAGTCGACATTCCTGGGAGCCTTCATGGGAAGACCTTTCTTCCTCAAGCGTTTTCCGCCGGTTGCATGCATGCGTCTCGATACCCCCACAATCGCGATCACTTGATCCCTTTCCGCTTCTTGGTGTCCTTGGCGTCCTTCTTGGCCTTGTCCGGTGTCTTGCCGGTCTTCGTGGCCTTCGTGTCTTTCTTGGCGGGTGTCTTCGAATCCGCTTTCTTCGACTTCGGTTGCTCCACCTCGGCCGGCGGTTCGGCCGGCTTCTCCTCGGTTGGAGCCGCGGAGGCGCCCTCCGTCACTTCGCCGGGGAGGTCTACGAGCCTCCGCCCGCTCTGCGCATCGAGCGATTCGCTCGGACGATTGAGCTGGGAGAGATCCTGGATCGTCACCTTGTTGATCTCGATCCGACTCACCTTGTAGCGGTCCTGGCCGTCCACCTTTTCCCCGAAGGTGTCGTTCTCGACCCACGTCGATTTGGGGGCCTTCACGATCTTCCCCTGGGCGTAATCCCAGAAAGAGATCTCGCCATCGAGCCGCCCGGGGGTGCCGGTCTGGCCATCGAACGGGATCGCCGAGATGATCTGGACCGCGAAGTCGAATGGGATCGGAGCCGTCATGGCAAGGGGCTCGGACTCCTTCTTCCCGTCCTCCTCTTTGAAGGCGGGCCCGCCGTCTCCTACTTCGGTTCCAAGGGCGTACGCATAGACCTTTCCCGGCTTGACGGTGAAATCGGAGTACGTGAGGCCGCCGGGGGCGATCCCCAGGTCGGCAAGCTCGGAGAACTCGCCATCAGCGGTCTTGCGCAGGAGGGTCGTTTTCTTCAGCTTGGCGACGCGGATCTCGCCGCGCTCGGCCTGGATCTCGATGAAGACCTTGCGCTTCGCGGCGTCCCGCCGATAGACCAGCTTGGAGATTTTTCCGGGCGCGTGGGCCGCGACGGCGTCCGGCTTCTTGTCGACGAGCTTCACGACGGCGGGCTTGGCGTCGGTCGCCCACGGGACGATCCAGGAGGAACCGATCACGGTGGTGACCGCCCACTGGTCGCGAACCAGCTTCTCCGAATCGTCCAGCTTCAACTCGGGGAGCGGTTCGCCCTTCCTCTCCTCGATCTTCTTGATGGCGCTCTCGATCTCGGAGGAGGGCAACTCGCGGAGGAAGAAGGGAATCAACAAGATGACGATCGCCAGCAGCGCACCCACGCCGTAGGCGATCTTGTCGATCTGCATGAGGAGGTTACTGTTTTTGCCCAGGTCGGCTGCCATAGGATTGCCTCAGCTTTGCCTCAACTCCTTCGAGCCCTTCGCTGGCCACGTTCGAGACGTTGCATCATCAACCTTCCGATCTTCGCTGGACCGTTCACTGGGCCGTCGCCTCTTCGGGCGCCCCGAGCCAGTCGATCGCCGCCAATGTGAACTGGATGGTCTCGGGAGGCTCGGCCAGGAGGGCGTCGGAGGATTCCTTCGCGGCCTCCCCATCGGTCGGGTAATCCTTCACGACGAGAACCTTGGTCTGGAGGGCTTCAGGCTTCTTCCGCACATCCATGGATTCGAGGCGCAGGAGAGCCCGTTCGCTCTGAAAGAGCTTGGCGAGGAGCGGCTCGAACTGGTTCAGCGGCATGTCGAGGGTCACCTGGACGTTGATGAGCTCGAAGGTCCGCGCGGGGGCTTTCGCCGCGTCCTTGCCGACTTTCCCGGAGTCTCTCTTAGAGTCCTTCTTGGCCTCCTTTTTCGCGGCTTCCGCCCGGGCGGTCATGGCCTGGGTCCGCCCCGGGAACCGGATCGCCTGGATCCCCCCGAGCTTCAGGTCGGTGGCCGCCTTGAAGATCTCCTCGACCAGCCAAAGTTCTTTATTGGCCCGCTGGATGTCTTCGCTTTTTTCAATGCGGGCCATCGCATCGACGATCTTCTCTTCTTGAGCATCCGCGGCGCCGCCGCGCGCCGGCGGGACCGGCGCCGGGGCGACAGCCGGAGGAGGCACCGCCGGAGGGGTTGTCGATGCCGGCTGCGCGGGAGCCGAGGGAGATGCCGGACCTGTGCCTCCCGGCGAGGGGGCTTCCGCCGCGGCGGGTGGAGGCGCTTTGGCGAACTTAGTCCGGTACTCTTTGGTCAGATCCTCGATCCGCGAATCGTAGTACGCCTTGAAACCCGCCGGTGAGTCGGCATCTCCCGTGTAGCCTTCGGGGATCTCGGCGAACTTCTCCTTACGTGCGCTGTAGAACTGATGGACGTTGCCGATGGCTTCCTTGAGCTTTTTCTCCGCGTCCTCCCGGTTCTTCTTCGCCGCTTCGGTAGGGAGTTCGAGGACCTTTCGTTTGTCGCCGTATCGGTTTAACTTCGTGAGCTGAGCCTGCAGCGCCTCTTTCTTGTCGTTCAGGCTCCCGCCCCCGATTGCGGGGCCGATGACGAACATATAGAGGAGCACAAGGGCCACAACTCCCGCGGCGCTCAAGGCGATAGCAAAACCGTTCTTCTTCAGCGCTTCCATGACCGATATCCCTCGAGTTGACTCCTGAGCGCTCGCCTACTTCGCCTTCCCGGCCTTCTTCTTGGAGGTCTTTTTCGAATCCGCTTCCTGCTCCGCAGCCGCCGGCGGAGGCGCCTCTTCTTTCGGCTCGCTCGTGCGGAGGTACCAGGTGACCGTCGTTCCGAAGAAGGGTCCGGCCGGCTGGACGATTTCCTCCTGGCCTCTGCTGCGCGGCCGTTCGATCGGGCCGACGCCGCCAGTATCCCCCGACTTTGTCATCGACGTGTGTTGGAGTTTTGGCATTCCCTGTTCGAATGTAGAAGAAACTTCGACTTTGGGGTCGATCAGCGCGGAGTTCTCTTTGAGCTTCTTGGTGAGCGGATCGACGAACAGGTTCTGCAGCAGTTCGAGCGACTGCTGCTGGTCCTCCCGCACCACGACCGCGACGAAAGCCGTCACCTTGTAGGCCGGCACGGTCGGCCCCTTCTTCTCACCTTTGTCGGAAGGACGGGCCTCCGCCGGCGCCTCGGGCCAATCCACCCGGGTCACGTTGAGCCACGGAAGGAACAGGCGCGAACGGTTGAGCACGTCGATATCGGCCTTGGCTTCCGCTTCGACCTTGGTGCGATCGGGAACGGCGCCGGTCTTCTCCAAGAGTTTCGCGTTGTCGGCAGGGATGACGACCCCGAGGGACTGCAAAGCCGTCAGAGCGAGACCGCGCGCCTCGCCAAGCTGGACCAGCTCGCGGCCGTGGCGAATGAGGTCGGGGATGACCGACGTCCCCTTGGCCTCCCATTTCGTGATGTCGGCCAAGTAGGCTTTCGTCGATCGGTCGAGATCGTCGGCCTTGTTGACCGCCGTATTCATGAGCGAAGCGGAAATCCCGATCGCCGCCAAGACGATCCCCGCGGCGTAAACAGAATGCCAGCGCTTTCGGCGGATGTCCTTGTGGACCCTTTCCTCCTGGGGAACAAGGTCTACCTTGCAATTCCCCGCCCCGACGCCCTGGAGGGCGCAGCCGAAGGCGGTTCCGAAGGCGGGCAACTCGCTCTGCAGAAGCTTGACGTCCACATCGCGGCTGACGCGGAAGTGGCGGATCGTCTGCACGCGGTGGACCTGGATCCCAAGCTGCTCCTGGAGGTACTTCTTGATCCCGATGATCTTCGTCCCGTTGCCGAGGAGGTAGAGGTTCTGGAACTTGACGTCCCCCGCCTGGCTGCGGTAGTAGCCGCTCGACCGGTGGATCTCGCCCACGAGCTCCTTGAGCTTCGGCTGGATTACCGATGCGAAGATCTTGGCCGCCTGCTGCGGCTGCTTCGACGACTCGACTTTCAAGTTCTCGGCCTCCGGGAAGGATACCTTGAACTTGTCCATGATCGCCTTGTTGATGTCGTTCCCCGAGTGCGGGAGGGCGCGGACCCAGAACTTCTTCCCGTCCACCAGGATCAAGTCGGAGTGCGTCGCGCCGATGTCGAGCACGATCGAGGGCTCCTGCGGCGCGATGTCGTACAGGATGTAATTGATGAGGCCCAGGTAGCCGATCGAGAGCATCTCCACCGACAGGCCGTTGTTTGTGAAGTCGAGGAGGTAGTCGTCGATCGCCTCGCGGCGGACCGCAAAGATGCCGACCTCGCGCTCCTCGCCCTGCATGTAGTCGCGGGCGACGATGTGATAGTCCCAGATCACTTCGTCGAGAGGGAAAGGGATTTGCTGAGAGGCTTCGTAGCCGACCATCTCCTTCAGTTTCTTCGGTTCGAACGCCGGCACTTTGATGAACCGCGAGAAGGTGCCCTGCCCGGGGTGTGCGACGACGACCGGCTCGCGGACGTCGTTCCGCCTCTTGAATGCATCCAAGGCTTCTCGAGCCTGGGCCACAGGATCCACGCCGTTGTTCCCGATCGGGTAGTCGATTTTGTCGATGGCGAGGATCTCGATGTTGTTGCTCTGACGGCGCAGCTTGATCGCCTTCAGAGAGGACTTGCCCAGGTCGATGCTCCAGATGGTGGGGAATGTCGCCATGGCGCTGACCGTCCCGCCTTAACTAAAGAGATTTGAACGCTAACTCAACATCAAGAATGCAGAACACGACGACGCTATCTTGTGCGTAGGTCCTAAACTCTGCGTTCGTGAAGCGAAGAGGGAAGAGCCGTTCTCCGGAGAGTCGGGCGAATCGAGCGGGCGGCAGGCGTTCCGATTGGCCCTGCCGGACCTCTCGTCAACCGTCAATCTCCCCGAATAGCCAAAGCAACTCCCCGAGGAGACCCCAATTCACGCTTCTTCGCTTCAAAACGGATTGTCTAGGAGAAAATGCCGTGCGTTAGAAATGCGGATTATAGGAATGCGACTAAATCAAGTCAAGAGGGTAGCCAGGGAATAACTCGGCATGAATTTTGAGGTTAGCGGGTCATTCCCGAGTGGGAGAACCGGGCGACTCGAGCTGCCCGAGCCGATCCATGACCTTCTGGAGATCCTCCCAAGCGAGCCGCTTGTCGGCCGGATTCCGTAGCAGGTAGGCCGGGTGAAACGTCGGCAGGACGGGAATGCCTTGAAATTCGCCGAATCGACCCCGCAGCCGCCCGATGGGCAGCGTCGTATCGAGAACCGTCCGGGAGGCGACCGCCCCGAGGGCGCAGATCACCTCCGGCCGGATTATCTCGACCTGCCGGCGCAAGTAAGGAAGGCAGGAGATGATCTCCCGGGGATCCGGCGTGCGGTTCCCGGGCGGCCGGCATTTCACAATGTTTGCAATGTACACGTCCTGGCGCCGCAGCCCCATGGCCAGGATCATCCGGTCGAGGAGTTGCCCCGCCTTGCCCACGAAGGGCTCCCCGCGGCGGTCTTCGTCCTCGCCGGGCCCTTCGCCGACGAACATGAGCCGCGCGCAGGGGTCCCCGACCCCGGGAACGGCTTGCTTGCGCTTCTCGCAGAGGACGCACGCGCGGCAGGCTCGGATTTCAGCCTCGATGGGAGCCAGGAGGATGCGGCGGCGGGCCCGTTCCGCTTCGATGCCCGCGGGAACCGCTTGAACCGATCGTTGCGGAGCCGGAGGGGCCGCGCGAGGCGGATGGTGCCCGGCCCGAGCGGCCGCCACCGCTCCGGGAACGGACCGCGGCACCTCCTGGAGCGGCATCTCCCAGCCGAAATGGCGGGCGAGAAGGATCACTTGCCGGATCGAGCGGGCCAGGAGCCTCGCCGCGGCCCCCGGATCGGTGGGTCCTTCAGACGCGCGAGAGACCACCGCCGACCTCCACTCCTTCGGGATCCTCCAGGAGTCTCCCGATCGCCAGCCCGGGCCCGATGTCGTCGACCTGGACACGCTGGCGGGTGTTCCGCAGGCTCAGCGGATCAAACGAGCGGAACTTCACCCGCAGCGAACGCTCCGTCATGCCCGCCGCGAAATCCCGCTCGCCATCGCGGGCCCCTTCGACGAGAACCTCGACTTCTTCTCCAATGAACTGCCGGCGATAAGCGGCCCCTAGCTCGGATTCGAGCTCCGCCAGCCGCCGCGCGCGCCGGCCGATCTCCGCGGGTGGGACCTGATCGGCCAGGCGTGCCGAGCGGGTCCCTTCTCGCGCGCTGAACGGGAAGATGTGGATCTTGGCGAAGCCGGAGCGCCGGCAGAGATCGAGGGTGTTCTCGAACGCATCGGCGGTCTCCCCGGGGTGGCCGACGATCACATCGGTCGTGATCGCGGGCCGGTCGAACCGTTCGCCCAGGAGCGCCACCGTGTCCATGAAATCGCCGCGCCGGTAGTCGCGGCGCATGAGCCCGAGAACCCGATCGTCTCCCGACTGGAGCGGGATGTGCCAGTGCGGGCAGAAGACGTCCTCGCTGAGAAGGTCGATCATCTCGGGCGTGAAGGACCTCTCGCCGATCGAGCTGAGCCGGATCCGCCAGAGCCCCGCCTCCCGCGCAAGGTCCGCCAGATCGCTCAGGAGATCCAGGAGGCTCGAGGGCGGATCAAGGTCGCCGCCGTAGTCCTGGAGGTGGATCCCGGTGAGAACGATCTCCCGAAAATCGGCCGCCGCGAGCCGGCGCGCTTCCGAAAGTACTTCCCGGCGGGGTCGGCTCCGAGAAAGCCCGCGCAGGTACGGGATGATGCAGTAGCTGCAAAATGAGCTGCAGCCGTCCTGGACCTTGAGGTAGGCCCGCACGCGGCCCTCGAAGGAGGTTATGCGCAAGTCCATCGGGTCGCGGCCTTTCCAGGGATCGCCGCGGCGCCGGATGCGCGGCAGCGGGCGATTTCGCGCCGTCCCGGCGAATTCTCCCGGGCGAACTCCCTCCACGAGGAAGGTGGCGACCATCCCCTTCTCCTCGTTACCGACGAGGACTGCGACCTGCGGGACCTCGCGGAGCTGGTCCCGGTCGGCCGGCGTGGAGCAGCCCATGACCACGATGCGTGCGGCCGGATTCCGGCGCGCCAGCCGCAAGACCGCCCGCCGGCTGTTCGAGCCGGCCTCCTGGGTCACCGAGCAGGCGTTCACGACATAGACATCGGCGGCATCGCGCGGCGGGACCTCCTCATAGCCGAGGGCGAGGATCTCCTCGCGCACCGCCTGCGTCTCATACTGGTTGATCTTGCAGCCCAGGGTGACGAACGCGCAGGTCGGCATATCCGCGCATCATCGGGCGCGCCCGCGGGGCGTCAAGCACGTCGGTTGCATGAGTCCTACAGCGCTGATTTTCACCACGGAGCCACGGAGACACGGAGGGCAACGCGGAAGCGTCCTCGGCCGGCTGATAATCTCCCGTGACAGTAGCCGGCCGAGCGCAGCCTCAGAAGACCGGGAGTTGCGCGTCCACTCTCTTGCCCCCTCTCCGTGCCTCGGTATCTCCGAGGTGCGTTCTTCTTTCGTAACCGTTCAGCGGCGATAAGCTGCCGCGCGGGAACCCCCTTCGCGGGCCGGGCGGTCACCGCGGTCAGCTTCATCGCCGCGTTCTTGGCGAGCGGATAAGCCGCCCGGGCTCCGCCTGGAACCGAGATACTGCACGGTTCGGGCGAGCTTCATCCGCGATGGAGCCCGTCCGGGCTGGTGAACGATTACCTTCTTTCTATCGCTTTAGGGTTAGGACATCCGGTCAATGGGGCCGACCGCGGCGTTGACCGCCGCGATCACTCGACAGGCCTCTCCATCGGTGAGCGATGGATAGATCGGGATCGACAGGAGGCCTTCCTGGCACCGGCTCGCGCACGGAAATTCGCCATCCGGGCGCTCGAGATAGCGATGGATCGGGCGGAAGACGGGGCTCTTCGCGCCGACACCGGCGCCATCGAGGCTCCGGCGGACCATCTCGCGGCGGGCGGCGGTCCCGAGGTCGAGCGGATAGCGGAAGTAGCACGGCTCGCTTCGCTCGGGCTCCCGGTGCGGGGACCGGGTGCCCGTCCATTTCTCGATGGCCTCATGATCGATGTCCCTGTCGAAGCGGGCGGCCAGAGCCCGCCGTCGTGCGACGAACGCGGGAAGCGCACCCCACTGGAGGCGGGCCAGGGCCGCCTGGATGTCCGTGAGCGCGTAGTTGAAGCGCACGCGGTACGCTTCGCGGTTGTCGTAGTCGAGGAGGTCGCGCGCGCGCGCCTCGATGGCCGGATCGTCGCCGGCGAGAACTCCGCCCTGACCGCAGGTCGCCATCTTCGTCGCGTAGAGCGAGAAAACGGCGACCTCGCCGCTCGGTTTTCTTCCACCGCCCGGGCCCCTCCCTCCATCCGGGCCCGCTGGATTTCCCGTGAACTCCGCGCCGGCCGCCATGGCGCAGTCCTCGATGACCATCCCTCCGGCGGCCCGAAGCCGCTCGGCGATCCTCCCGAGCGGTGCCGGATAGCCGAGGAGATGCGGGACGATGGCCGCCCGAACCCCGGCGAGGCCGGAGGCCTCTGGATCGATGTTGACGGAGCCCCGGGCGCAGTCGATGAGGACTTCCGCCGCTCCGACGAACCGCAGGGCGTTGAGGAGCGCCGTGCAGACGAAGCTCGGGATCGCGACCCGGTCTCCCGGGCGGATATCGAGCGACAGGAGCGCGATGTGAAGCGCCGCAAGCCCGCTCGAGGTGGCGACGGCCCACTTCCGGCCGCACGACCGTGCCACCTCGCCTTCGAAGGCGCGAACTTCGGGCCCCGTGGCGAGATGCCCGCCCGCCAGGACCCTTTCGACCGCTTGCAGGTCGCCATCGACCCTCGTGGGGCGCGAATGCGGGATCCACTGCGGAATCCGCCGCGGAATCCCCTCCGCCGCCACGGCCTTCATCTCCTTCCCCACGGGAGCGCCTTCAGCCTCCGCGCGACGCCCGGCGTCACGAACGGGCGCAGGTCGCCGCCCCACCGAGCGATGTCGCGCACGAGACGCGAGCTGATGAACGCCAGCTCCGGGCGGCTCGGGATGAAGATCGTCTCGATTTCGACACCGCCGCAGCGGCGGTTCGAGAGGGCCATCGGCAGCTCCTGGGCCGCGTCGGCTTCCGTTCGGATGCCGCGGACGAGCCAGCGCGCCCCGACCTGGGCCGCGAGCCGCACAACGAGCCCCTCGAAGGCCCGGACCACCACTCTCGAGCGGCCTCCCAGCTCCTCGCGGAGGAGGTCGACCCGCTCCGACGGCGTGAAGAGTCCCGCCTTGGCGGGGTTGACGGCCACGGCGACGACAAGGGTGTCGAAGAGTTCCCCCGCCCGCTCGATGATGTCGAGGTGGCCCCGCGTCACCGGGTCGAAGCTCCCCGCGTAGACGGCCACCTTTCCCCCGCGAGAACTTCTTCGTCTGGCCATGCCCGTCATCTCCTATCCGAGCCGTAGTCGAGTCGTGTCCCCTTCTTCAGCCGCCGTTCCATGAAAAGCTCCAGAGGCTGCACGTTCACGCTGATACTTTGGTTCGAATCCTCCCCGACATCCACCGAGTATCGCAAGTCGAACACCCATCGATGGAGGATCCGCGCCAGGCGGAACTCGAAGTCCGCCGCCTTGCCGGCTTCGAAATCGTAGGCGTAGTATGCGTCGAGGAGGTAGCTCCGGCTCAGCTCCAGCGTCCCCTGGACGTACGTGAACGAAGTGGTCTGCCGCACGAACCGCTCTCCCACAGTGAGCCGGAGGACTTCGGGCGCGACGATCGCCGTCACGCCAGTGTCGGTCGATTCGAAGCGCATATCCTCCGTCGGGTCGAAGAAGGAGCGGTTGTAGATCCAGATTCTGTCGTTCGGCGAGAGGGTCACGTCGACATCGAGGAACGAGACCTGCTTGCCGAAGTTATCCCGGCCGGGATGCGGGAACCAGTCGAGGCTCACCTCGCTCGACAGGAACGACCGCTTGACGGCCGGAAGCCGGAGCAGGTCCTTCCGTTCGGTCCGCGCCAGCGGGCCGGACGCCGCCCAGGGGCGCGCCGCACCCGTCGCCTGCGGGGAGCGAGCGATCAGCTCGTTTCGCAAGGACAGCTCGAAGCGCTCGTCCGTGTTCACGGTATCGACCTCATCGAACGGCGGGACTTCCGCCGGCTCGACGTCGTTCTGGTAAAGGTTCCGGTAGGTGACCTTGGGCACCATCACGTGCTTGAGACCCGTCATGCCGAACCAGCGCTCCGCGATGCCGCCGCGCGGGAAGCGGTAGATGCGCGACCACTCCTGGGAGGCCGTCATGCCGGCCGCGTTGGCGAGCCGGTCGACGTTCCCCGTCCCGGGAGGAGCCCCCTCGTCGTAGGCGGTGTAGCGGACCTGGGCGAAGGGGCGCAGCCGCAGGAGGCGCCCGAGGGAAAACGGGTAGGACCATTCGTTCAGCACATCGGCCCGGTCCGATTCGGCGTTGGAAAGGAGGCTCCCCTCCTCCTGCCGAGTCCGCAGGTGGGCCGCCTGCGCCTGGAGGCTCGTGTAGAGCCCCGTTCGCGCGACTGGCTGTTCGATGAGAAAGAACTTGCCCTCCGGAGTCCGCTCGGTCACCGTCTCGAACGGCTCGACGCGGTACTTGTAGAGCCCGGTGACGGCGATGTTGTCGCGGAAGGAGCGGCGGAGGTAGACGAGGCTCTCCTGTTCCTTCTCCTCCTTGGCGATCGGTTCGAAGTACTCGTTGAGGAAGTTCTCGTCGGAGCGGTTGGAGAACTCCACGTCGAGGACTCCGAAGTAAGGGATCTGCTGGCGGTGGGTAACGTGAGTCCAGTGGCGGTCGGGATCCTCTATCGGAACGTCGCCGAAGGTGTCTTCATCCTGGCGGTCGTGGATGCGGTAATCGCCGACCTCGCCGTAGTAGCTCCAATCCCTCGATTGGAGCTGGTCGTCCTCCCATCGTGCCGGCTGATCCCCGTAGAGCGCCTCCGGGCCGTAGCCGAACCCGCGGCGGTCCCTGTAGTCGGACGCGAAGTCGATCTTCGAATCCTTGATGAACATCCGTGCGGCGTCGAGCTTCCCCAGCGGCGTACGGCTCAGGAACCAGTTCACGTTCCAGTCGGCGTCCAGGAAGGTGCCGTACTTGGATGAATGGCCGGGCTGGATGCGGCGAATCGGAAGCTCGTTGAACCATTCCGTGTTGATCTGGCCCGGCGGGAGGGGCAGGACCGGCACGCCCTGCAGCTCGATCCGACTGCGGCCGGTCTCGATGATGTAGTGTCTCTTCCCGTCCGGGCCCGCCGTCTCGTAGCCCGGGGCCGGATAAATCCGCGCCGCGCCGGCGCGAACCGCGAAGTGCGGCACCCCGTATTCGCAGTTCGAGATCACGAGCCCCTCTCCCTCGAAATGGTCGAAGTCGAGGAGGCGCAGGACGTCGGCCCGGAAGGCCAGGATGCGCGCATCGCGACGCTCCGTGGCCGGAATCGGAGCCGTCTTTCCATCGGGGGAGCGCCGCCACCAGCGGAGGTTGCCCTGCTCGAGGGCAGGGTCGCCCCGGGACCCTATGAATGAAAACTCGCGGCGCTGCCCCTCGGTCCCGAGACGTGCGAGCGCCGTCAGCTCACCGTGACCACGAACGCCGATGGCCACCCCGCGCGAGCGCTCCTGATCGAAGAAGAAGGCGTCGGTCTCCAGGATGGAGTCGGAGGCATCGAGGCGCACATTCCCTTCCGCGTAAAGCCTCGGCCGGGAGCGCTTGAGGCGTTCGGCGGTTTTTTCCTTGGTGCTCGCTTCCCCCGCTGGTTCTTTTCCGGCCTCCGTTTCCGCCTCTCGCCTTTCGCGGCCGGTATCGTCCGAGGCATCCTCGGGCGGTCGGTCTTTCTTTCTCCCCCGGCCCTCCAGGTCGAGGGTCAGAAGCACGACGACGCGGTCGGCGAAGAGGCGGATCCGATCTTCCTTCCCATCCTTCCGCTTCCAGCGGAAGGTGCCGGTAACGCCGCCGAAATAGAAAGCGGTCACCTCCCCGGTGTCCTGGTTCAAGCTGAAGTGCCTCTCGAAGCCCTCCGTGGCGTTGAACAGCTCCAGGAGCTGCTCGATCGGCGGTCCCTTTTCCTCGACCGGCGGGTTGGGGGATGGGCTAGGGCGGGTCTCTTGTGCTCGAACATAGGATAGAGGGGCCAAACCCAGGATCAGCGAGATCAAGGCAAGTCCGAGCGCACCTCTGAAAGGTCGCCCTACGAGCATGGGCGGGATTCTACAAAGCGCGGGATGGTTGTCAACGCGGGGAGAGCGCGGTCTCCAACCTTGGGTTTTGCCGCGAAATCGTGTTTACTATGGGTACTGGAGGTTTGGGTGGTCGTCCAGAGTCTGGAAAAGGAGATCTCGTCATGAAGAGACTTCCGTCTCTCCTTCTCGGCCTCGTCCTCGCGGTAGCGGCGCCGTGGTGCGCCATGAGCTGTACGAGCAAGCCCTCGCCGCCCTCGACCCAGCCCTTCCCGAAGCAATCCGCCTCCGCGCCGGTCGCAGCCCCGGGGCCCGCGGCGGCATCGAAGTGCTCAGAGGAGCTGGCCAAGCTCCGTGGCAATTTCGAATCCATTCCCGAGGACTGGCGCGACGCGAAGGACCTCGCTGAGCTGAAGGCCAACGTCCGGACCTGCATCCAGATGTCGGAGGCCTTCCTTCGCGACTGCGTGGACTGCGAAGGAGGTCATGAGGCGGCCTTTTTCCTCGCTCGGCTCCTCTTCTCCGAAAACCGCATCGCCTGGACCCAGTGGGTTGACGGGCAGCGCAAGCTCGGGCTGACGGACCCGGCGATCATCCAGGGGCGCAAGAAGTGGGTCGCTGGGTATTTCACCCCCATTTCCCAACTCGCCGCTCGTGCGGCCGACAAATCACCGAAAGGTTCGCCGCTTCGCGCACGGAGCCTCGACGTGCAGGGCGACGCTCACTCGGAGATGGGCGAGCACGAGAAGGCGCTTGAGATCTACCGCCGCCTCCTCGAGGAGCTGCCGGGCTACGAACAGAAGTCGAGCATCTACCTAGCCATGATCACCTCATTCGAGGCCATGGGGCGCCAGGACGAGGGAATCCAGGTCGCGCGAAAGGGGATGACCGAGATGGGGGAAGACCGTCACTTCCCGTCGTTCCTAGACTCCCTCTGGAGGCTCAACAACTCGAAGGGAGACCTCGAAGGGCTACTCAATGCCGTCGAGGAGATGCGATCCAAGCTTCCCGCACGGCTCCAGCGACCCGCGATCACGCCGCGGGAGAGGGAATCGGCCGAGCGATCGCTCCATTACAGCGGCTTCCGGTTGGGCTACGCGAAGTTCGCCCTGGGCGATTTCCCGGGCGCGGTCGCCGCATTCCGCGACCACATCACGGACCTGAACGCGCTCGAGCAGAAGCTGGCCCAGGCGGGAAAAGGATTTCCTCAAGACCTCAGCGTCTACCGGGACATGCGATCGAAGGACAACCTGGACGCGCTTGAATCCAAGATCGGTTCCCGTGTGAGCGTCGACTTCGGGTCTGCACACTGGCCGCAGGACCGCCGCCCCGCCCTGGTCGAAGGCCGGGTCAAGGCCATCGTCTTCCGCAACTACGGAGAAACTGAGCGCTCGGCCCCGTTCGTCCAGGGGGTCGACAAGGCCTGGCGCGAGCGAAAGGAAGACTTCGAGCTGTTCACGATCTCCTTTTTGAAGGGCTCGGACGATCCGGCGGCGCAGCTCGCGGAAGTCGTCGCCGAGGCGAATGAGTTCGGGTTCCAGTGTCCCGTCGGTCTCGATCCGGACGCGAAGGACAAATCGATGTTCGACGCGTTCCACGCGACGGTGGGCAGCGCCACCTTCGTGATCATCGACCGCGAGGGCAAGTACGTCTGGTTCCAGCAGGACCCGCGCCCGAAGGACGTGAAGTTCTCGCTGGCCATCGTCGACCGGGTGATCAAGAAGTAAAGATCTCAGTGGTCCTCGGGGGCCATCGGCTCGTGATGGGCCATCTCGACCTGGATCGAGGAGAGCAGCTTTTTCATCTCCCGCTCGGCGCGGTTCACGCTGAGGATGTTGTCGAGCACGATCGCCTCCTTTTCGGAGGCCGGGTAGAGGATGATCCGCCCGCTGCCGAGGAGCAGGAACTCGAACACGTCGTTGATCTCCTTGGTCATCTTCAGGTTCGGCGATGGAAAGCGCCGGATGTCCCCGAGAAAGCCCGTGTGATGGACGATCTCGTTGTGGCGGACCTCCCAGTAGTTCCAGCGGGTGTTGATGTAGATCCCGCCGTAGACGAGGAGGAGATAGCAGCCAAGGGTCATGTAGAACGAGGTGGAACATCGGATGTGGAGGGCGTAAAGAAGGTCCCGGATGAACTCCAGGACCCGGAATCGAGTCCCTAGATAGAGGAGCAGGAAAACGACCGCGAGGACACCGAAGAAGATCGCCACCGTCCTCAAGCGAGAGAACTCGAACGAGATGATGAGCAGGTTCATGCAGAAGACCATGAAGAATATGAGCCCCACCGCCTCGCCGGCTCCGAGCGCGGCCCCCGCGACGCGTCCGGCTGCCTCGGCCGCCGGCGCCGGGTCTCCCTCGAAGAGCTGCCAGAAGCCGCAGAGGAAGCAGGCGATCATCGTCGGGTAGAAGAAGATCACCTTGGGCCATGGCCGGAGGACGATCGTGTGCGGGATCGAGGCTGCCGGCGACGCCGGCTTTGTTGCTTCCTGGCTCATGGGATTCTGGTACCTCCTGCTTGCTATTCGGCGAGGGAAGATAGTCGCTGAGTCCGCTCGTCCTCAACAGAAAACGCCGGACAAGGGCCGTGATTTCAGGGGAGGGGGAGGGTTTCCGGAACCTCTGCGGCGGTAGGAGTGCCCGAAGCGGCCGCCGCAGCGACATCGGCCGCAGCAGCAGCACTCGCGGCCGCAACCGCGGCCGCAACCGCAGCCGAAGCCGCAGCCGGGTCCGGATCGGCATCCGCATCCACGTCCGCCTCCGCACCCGCAGCATCCGCAGCCGCGTCCGGAGCCGCAGCCGGTATACGCTGCCGCATCCCCCGCATCCCCATTCCGCAGCCGCGTCGGCGCCCGCCCTTCCCATGTCTCCGTGGAGTGTGTATCCTCTTCCTCGCCTGCCGGCTCGAGAGCCCCCACCGCGACTCTCCAGGTCCATCGAGGCCCCCTAAGGCCAATGGAAGCCATGGAAATCACCGTGCAGCGCAATCTCTCCGTCCATCTCTCGGGACCCGCTTTGGCCCTCCTCTTCGTTTCGGGTATCGCGCTCAACCATCCCCGAGGTCTGCTATGCACCGCTCCATCCGACGTCGCCCTTTCGAGCCCCGCCGGCGAGCCGATCCTTCGCTGGCTGGCCGGCTTCCTCCTGGCTACCGCCCCCCTGTCAGCCGGACGGGTGCCCCGCCGCTGGGGCGGGGTGCTTTCCGCGCTCCTGGCGATCGTCCTCGGGGCCATCCGGGCCGTTCCCGATCCTGGACGAGCCTCCACGCGGTTTGCGGAGGGGATCATCCGGATCGAGGCTTGGGTTGCCGAGGTCCCCGTCGTGCGTACCGGGGATTCCGGGTATCAAGGACGACCCGGCTCCGGTCAGGTCGTTCTCCCGCGCACGCTCTTCCGTACGCGCGAGCCCGAGCTGTCCGTCACCGTCGCATCCGCCGTCCGCTGGGTACTCCCCGGCCAGAAGCTCCTCCTCGAAGGACGGATCCTGCCGCCTCGGACCCCCTCGAACCCTGGTGACCTCGCCCGACCGGCGGCTCTTCAGTCGCTCTGGATCGAGCACCCGGAATCCATCCGTTGTCTCGATTACCGTCCCCTGCGAAGACCGATCGTCGGGTACCTCCTTCTACTCCGCGAACGGTTCCACCGCCTCATCGAGCGGTTCTACCCGGCGGAGACCGGAGGCTTTCTACTCGCGATGTTGCTCGGCGACAGGCGGCTCCTCCCGGAAGCATACCGAGCGGCCCTCGCCGAGACGGGCACGATCCACCTCCTCGCGATCAGCGGGCTAAACGTCGGCATCGCGATGGCGTTGGTTCTGCGGCTGCCGCTCTCGAGGAGGCTCCGGCTGCCGTTGAGCTTCGGCTTCCTCCTCGGCTTCACGCTGATCACAGGGGCGGCGCCGCCGGTTGTCCGCGCCGCAGTCATGCTCTCCCTGCATCTCGCAGGCGAGGCGGCCGGCCGCGCGCCGCGGTCGATCGACACGCTGCGGTGGGCGGCGGCGCTTATGCTCGCCGTCGATCCGGATTGGGTGACCGATCTCGGCTTCTGGCTGTCCGTGAGCGCCGTCTTCGCCATGATCGTCTGGGTCCCGGCGATCGATCCGGGTCGCGAAGTGACGCGTATCGCGCGGCTCAAGGCCGTGACCAAGATCGCGACATCGCCGCTCGGCCCGCCCGCGGACCGGGTCGCCGCGGCCGGCAAGGCATGGACCGGGGCACTGGCCCGGTCCGCCGGCCGCTCGCTTGCCATTTCCGTAGCCACTTCGGCCGGCACTGCTCCGTTGATCCTGAGCTACTTCTATCGAGTTCATCCCCTCGGTCCGCTCTGGAATCTCTTCGCCGGCCCCCTCGTGACCGCGATTCTCCTCTCGGGAAGCGTGGCGCTCGCGATCGGTTGCATCCACCCGCTCCTCGCGGCTCCGCCGGCCTGGCTCGCGGGGCGGCTCTCTCTCTTTCTCGTGAAAGCGCTCGAAGCCGCCGCGCAGGTCCCCGGAAGCTGCCTCTACTTTCCGCCGCCGCCCACCTGGTCGTTCGGGCTGGCTCTCGGCGTGCTGGCGCTCGGCGCAGTCCCCGCCTTTCGCCGCACCTCCCTGGTTGTCCTCGTGGCCCTGGGACTCTTCATCGGAATCACGGGGGCCACTGAAACACGCTCGATCCGCCTCCGAGTGTTCCACGTCGGCAACGCGAGCTGCGCGGTCCTTGAAGTTCCCGGCGCGGGCGCCTTCCTGTTCGATTGCGGCTCGGGCGAGCGCAGGAGCGGCTCGGGCGAGCGGATCGCTCGCTCCCTCCTCGCCTCCGGTGTTCGCCGCCTTCAAGGCGTCATCCTCAGTCACCCCCACGCCGATCATGCGGGAGCGCTCCTCGCAATGGCGCGCATCCTGCCGCCCGGACGGATCTGCTTCTCCCCCCTCTTCGAGCGCTCCGAGTTCGGCCGTGAGGTCGTCCGGGAGCTTTCGGCGCGCGGGATCCCGGTCGAAGTGCTGGCCCGAGGCCAGCAACTCCGGATCGGCCGTTCGCTCGCGATTGAAATCCTCCAGCCGGCCGCCGGCGAGGAGTTGAGGCTCGCCCGCGATCCCAACGAAGGGTCGCTCGTGGCGAGGGTCCGGATGGGGGAGGACGAGTCTGATGTCAGCCATCTCCTCTTTCCGGGAGACATCGAGGAAGCGGGACTGGCTCGCCTCCTGGGCGGCGGCGACCTCCGCTGCGATCTCCTCATCCTCCCCCACCATGGGAGGGCGAACCGGCTCCTGGGCGAGTTGCTCGACCGCGTGCGTCCTCGCTGGGCGGTGGCATCGGGGGACGGCTCGGGGGGAGGCCGCGAAGTGATCGAGGAAGTGCGCCGCCGGGGCATCGCCGCCGCCGGAACTTGGGAAGCCGGCGCCGTCGTGCTGCGATGGGACGCCGGCGGGCCGGACGGACCCGACTGGGTAGTCGAAAACTGGCGAGAAAATCGTTAACGTATCGACGGAGGTTCCGTTGAGTCCGAACGACCCCTTCGTCGATGCCCACGGCCGGCCGCGGATCGTCCTCGGAGTGACGATCAACTCCAACGCGCCCCGTCTGGCGGAGATGGCCGGCCTCATTGGCTTTGACGCCGTCTGGATCGACGTGGAGCACGGTCCGCCGGGCTTCGCCGAGATCGAAGTTCTCTGCATGGCGGCCGACGCCGGTGGAGCCATCCCGACCGTTCGAATCCCCGACAACCAGCGTCACCACGTCCTGCGGACGGTCGAAGTGGGCGGACGGATCATCGTGGTGCCGATGGTGAACTCCGCGGTGGAGGCCCGGGCGATCGTCGAGTTCGGCAAGTTCCCCCCGCTGGGCCGGCGTGGATTCAACCAGCGCAGCCGAGGCCTGCGCTACGGGCTCGAGCCGCCTCTCGAATCCTTCGCCGCCGCCAACAATCGCACTCATTTCTTCGCTCAGATCGAGACCACGGAAGCGGTCCACAACCTCGATGCCATCTGCGCGGTCGAAGGACTTGCGGGGGTGTTCGTCGGGCCGGGCGACCTCTCGACATCCCTCGGGAAGATGGGAGCCTTCACCGACCCGGCGTTCCTGACCACTGTCGCGGATGTCATCAGCCGCGCGCGGCGGCAGGGAAAGCACGCGGGAATCCTCGCCATGCCCGGTCCCCTCCTCGATGCCGCATTGGCCGCCGGCTGTGACCTCATCTTCGCCGGAAGCGATCTGACGAACCTGGCAACGTCCTGGCGAAGCCTGCTCTCGCTCCTGCCGGAAGATCCCGCGCGCCTCCGGTGACCCGTCGGCTTCCGCTCGGTTCTCGTCCCTGAATGTGTTCCACTTCCTCGGGAATTCGAGGAAGGCTACGGGATCCGTCGGGGGGACGTGATTCGTTCACGGATGGAGTCATGCACGCTCCTCGAAGGATGTGTTGACGGATCGACCCAATCAGGCTAATGTGCCTCTGCGTTGAAATAAGGAAGGACCCCTCCCCCGACGGCCGGGTATCCAAGAAAGAGAAGGGGCACCGCGAATGTCCACCAGGTTGCCTGCCGCAAAGATCCTACTTGTGGATGACAACCCCGTCATCCTGTCCACCGTGGCAAAGCTCGTCCAGGCGACCATCGGCACTCGGATACAAGTCACGACGGCCAGGGACGGAAAAGAAGCGATCGGTGCCGCCAAGAAATCCAAACCCAATATCGTGCTCCTCGACTGGATGATGCCGAAGTACAGTGGGGGCTTCTTCCTCGACGAGCAGTCGAAGGATTCGGATTTGATGGACATCCCGGTCATCATCTTCACCGCCTCCGACGATCCCGAAATCGACAAGAAGGCGAAGAACTACCCTGCGGTCAAGAAAGTCCTCCGCAAGCCCACCCCTCCGACGCAGCTCTGCGATTCGATCCGGCCTTACTTGAAGCTCAAGGGGTAGGGAGAGACTTCGCCCGCGATGGCGCCAGGGCCCGTTCCGCCCCTCGCATCCTCTCGATGAGGAACTCAAGCGCCCCGCGAAGCCCTCGAACGTATTCCAGGTCCCTCTCCGCCTGAGCTTTCTGCCGCTCAACGCCCCGCAGGTCGCCCACGTCGAGGGCCCGGTCCTTCTTCTGCCGGATAAACAGGTCCGCCTGCGCCACCTCGTTGAGGAGCCAGTAGTAGAACTCGTGCTTGCGGAATTCTTCCTTGAGCGCGATCACGCGAGCGGCCGCCCCATCGGCGGCGAGACCGCGGCGGTTCACCTCGACAATCTCTTCGAGCAGGCGGATCGCCGTGCGATAAGAGCCGAGGAGATCCTCCGCCTCCTCCAACCGGCGGCCGAGAGCCTCACGAGAGCGCTCCCGCCGCGCTTCGGCGGCCCGAGCTTCCTCCGGGCCCACCGCACAGGAGAACAGTTCGGGTGGAATGGGGCTCGCACAATGCCGCTCGATCGCCTCATCGAGTGTCGAGACCTCCGTCCCGGCTTTGAGCGCTCCTCCCTCCGTGGCGTCGACGATCTTCTGCGGCGATTCGCGGAACATCTTCTCGAATTCGCGCAAGTACGAGAGAAAGACGTCACACGTCCAGACTTCGCCGCCGAGGGCCGCGGGAACTTTGGAGAGCTGCCTTCTGTGGGCGAGGTAGTACTCCCACTCCTTCATCTCGAGCGAGTAAAAGCGGTTCGTCTCGGGGAGCTGCTGTGCGGTGATGGCGGATCCGGCCGCATGCAGGCGGCCGGCCGGATAGCTCAGATCCTGGCCGACGAAGATGATCGGATCGCATCCCAGCCGCCGTGCCACATCGAAGGCGGTGTGGGCCACGGTCGATCCCGCCGCCAGGACTCCTTTGTCGCCCGACGCGCGGTCCAGGAGGAGATCCACGAGCGGATCCGAGCCGAAAAGTTTCGGCCCGGAGTAGACGGCGAGAGACGCCGGGCTCGCCTTGAGGTCGCACACGAGCGGGGGCGCCAGCGCCGGGTCGACACCTTCGAAATAGCGGGCCGAGATCGAGTGATAATCGATCACCACGGCGAAGTCTGGGCGGATCCCGCGGCTCAATACGATCTTCAAGGCTGTGCTCACCGCGATGACCACCGCCCGGCCGCGCACGCTCCGGAGTCGGTCGACGTTCCTGTCGAGCGAGGGACCGGCGGATACGACCACGGCCGGGTAGCTCCGGAACCGCCCCCACAGAGGTTTGAGCCCGGGGCTCGCCGCATACGCGTGGAGGTTCTCGAGCCGGTTCTGGAGGGAGATCCGCGAAAGGTAGAGTGCGCTCCTCATGAGCACGGTGCCGTGGCGCGTGAACTCCCGTAGCCCTTGGTTCAGCCCCTCGTAGTACTTCGAGTGGATCCGCGCCGCGGCCGGGTGGACAAGGACCCGCACCGGACCGGAGAAGACACGGGAGAGGTTCCTCTCGAGGACGCCGAAGATCTCTTCGGGCTCGCCGCCGACGAGGAGGTCGGCATCGGCGCGGCCGAGGAAGCCAGCGAGCGCCCCCCGATCGAGCGCCGCGGCGAGAACCGCGGGATCGCGCTCAACGGCGATGATGAGGCCGGGCTGCTTTGCGGCGAGGATCTCTTCGAGCGCGTAGCCGAGGCCGATCCCCAGAAGGATCACGGTGTCCCCTGGATCGATTCCCGCGGCGGCGACCTGCTGGCGCGCCTCCGCGCGCGGGTCGTAGCGGGAGTGAAGGAGCACTTCGAGGCCATCCTCACCGCGAAGGAGAAGCGTCGGCTCACCGCCGCGGCCGGGCTGCACGGCTCCCCCGGGAAGAGGCGAGGCCCCTTCAAGACGCTGGGCCATCTTCGGCCAGCGACGTCGCAAGTGGTCCAGGCCGCACGCCGTCGACTCGGCCCGCCGTGGGCTCGCTGCCTTCGGATCCGGCGATTCTCTTTCCGGCGACTCACTTTGCGGTTCCGGCTGGCTCAACCCCTCCACGACCTCCTCGCCTCCACCGTGGCCCCGCATCAGCCTTCGAGCGGACGCACGGGATAGCGGCCGGCGATCCGTCGGATCTCGTCGGCCGTGGCGACGCCGCCGGTCGTCGTCGGATGGCTGAGGCAGGAGACGGCAGCCGCGTGAGCGAACTGCAAGCTCTTGTCCATGGGCCAATCCTCGTGGATCCCGACGAGGATGCCCGCGAGGAACGCATCGCCGGCCCCCGCCGTGCCGGCAATGTCGCCCTGCGGCACCAGGTGGGCGGGCTGCCAGTGCTTCTCGCCGCCCTTGTCGAGGCCGTAGGCTAGCTCCGGAGCGTGGATCACCACGCGGCGCTTCACGCCGCGGGCGAGAAGCTCGCGGGCCGACGCGGCCATGGCGCGGCGGTCGAGCTTGCCGCCCGAACGGAGCGTGTGCCCCGTCGTGCGGCCGGCCTCGATCTCGTTGATGATGCAGTAATCCGTGTGCTGGAGGGCGGGCGTGACGACGCGCGAGAAGCGGTCGGAGTCCTCGCTCACGACGTCGATCGACGTGATGATCCCGGCTTCCCGCAGCTTCGCGAGGACGCGTGCCGCGGCTGTGCCGAACTCGGGATCCTCCGCGTCGAGGCCATCGAGGAGGAGGAGGTAGCCGAGGTTGACGACGCGGCTGCGCATCTCGGCGATCGGAAAGTGCGCGGGGGAGAGGAGCCGGTTGGCCCCGCGGTTGTGGAAGAAGGTCCGCCGCCCCGTGGACTTCACGGTCATGACGTCTGTGTAGGAGGTCGGCGCCTCCTTCACCATACGGAGGAATCGGGCGTCGATCTTCCAGCGGGCGCAGTCATCGAGGATCGCGCGGCCGTCCCCGTCGTCCCCCACGAGCCCGAGCCCGGCGAGGGGAAAGCCGAGCTGGAACCGGGCCAAGTCGACGAGCACGTTGTAGGCCGAGCCGCCGGTCCCCCGTTCCTCGGCAAGGATGTTGGCGAGCGTCTCTTCCTGGGGCCAGACGTCGATCGTCTTGACGTGGTCGATGATCCAGTTGCCGGCGCAGAGGATCCCCTCGCGCGGCGGCGGACCCGGCTTGCCTTGGGCCATGGCTCTTCGGTTCTCTTCTGGGGCCTGTTCGGCCTCTTCCTTCCGCGGACGCGCGGGAATGTAACACATCCTCGTGTGGAGGGCGATAACGAGAGCGGCATATAGCCGCTGAAACCTGCCAGGTCCGGTCCCGAAAGGATGTAGGCACATCCAAACGGCAGCCCTTGTGGAGAGCGGACGCTCGGGAACTCCTGTCGATCAATCGCGACTCCCTCGATCGAATCTATCTCGAAAGCCGGGCTGCCCGGAGATGCCTCGAACGGGAGCTGGCGGCGACGATCGCGGGCGCTCCGTGACAGACCCGATCGGCGATTCAGGGCTTGCCGCCTGCGCCGCCAAGCGGGCCGGCCTGCTCCTCGCACCACGACCTCCACTTCGCCAACGACGCCTTGCGCTGCGCGGGCGTCGAGTCAGGTTTGTACTCGAACGTATCCTTCGCTCCCTGTGCCAGGGCCGCCAACGCCGCTTCGCGGACCTTCAGCTCCGGGTCGTCGAGCAGGAGGACGAGGCTCCAGACTACGTTCTTGTCCTCGCACCAGCCGAGGAGCATGAGCTTGACGGCCTTACCCAGAGCCTGGATCGATGCGACACGGTCCTCGACTGCGACCGTTTTCTTGCGTGCGGTCTGAGCGAGGTACTCCTGGACTTCGGGGTGCCGCCAGTTGGCCAGGCTCCCGAGACTCTTGAAGGCGGCGGACTTCACGTCCCCGCTCTTGTCCTTCGTGAGCTTGATCAGCTCCATCATGATCTCGCGATTGAAGAGTACCTTCTCCGTGGCGTCGACCGCGGCCTTCTTGACCTCCACATCGGAGTTGCCGAGGGCGTTCTTGATGGCTGCTGCGCCGGCCGCCCCGCCCGTGCGCACGGCCTCGGCGAGCATCGGCGCCGCGGCTTCGGCCTTTGCATTCTTGAGCTTGACGGAGATCGAGGAGATTTCGGCGCGCTCCTCCTTCGAGAGCTGCACTTCTTTGTGGCGAAGCGCGTGGATGAACCGGAGGTTGTCGTCGGCCACCTCCCGGTAGCCCATAATGCCGCCGTGGTCGGCGCCGTCGATCTCTCGATAGACGTACCGGTAGCCCTTCTGGCCCAAGTTCTTGATCGCAAGGCGCGATGCATCGACTCCGACGGTCGTATCCGCGTCGCCGTGGACGAAGTACCACTCCGTCCTGGTCTCCGCCGGGCTCATAGGCCCCTGCGGCGGCGGCGCCTTCTTGGTCTTCAGGCCGCCTGAGAACACGGCGCTGACACCGCAGTAGCTCGAAACGGAGGCGAAGAGGTCCTGGTTGGCCCAGCCGAAGCGTTTCACCATCCCACCGCCGTTGGACATGCCGATGATGTGGATCCGTCGCGGGTCGATCGGGTAGGTCTCCTTGACCCATACGATCCAGGCAAGCGCGTCCTTGTCGTCGATCGTGTCCCAACCGACGCCCTTCGACTTTCCGCCCATGATGACGTACTCGTCGGCGATCTGGACCCGCCGGGCGGCTTCGATCGCGAAAGAGGTGATGCTGTCTTCATTGCCGTTCAATCCGTGGAAGGCCACGATGAGGCCGAGGGTTTTCTTCTCCGGGAGCCTCTCGGGCGCCCTCATGCGGTAGTGCATGATGAGCGACTGCGATTTCGAATCCCTGTAGTCGTTCTTGAAGTCGCCTCGCCGGAGATCCTTGACCTCTTGGCCGGAATCCCCCGGCCGTAAATCTCCCATGGCCGTCGAGGCCAGGAGCGCCAGGAGTGCGATCTCCACTCGAATCATGGATGGGGGCGATCGGCGGGGGGCGGAATTCAATAGCTGTTCACGAACCTGTAGACTCCGCCGTTCTGGTTGGCGAGATCCTTGAGGAAAGCGGAATCCTCCCCGAAGCCAATGCAGTGGATGGTCGCTCCGCGGACGCGGTTCAGGGCCTGTACTTCCCGCAGGATGGAGGGGGCGTCGATGTACTTTCCGTTCCTCGGCTCGCCGTCGGTGAGGAGAAAGAGAGTGTCCACACGCCTGTCCTTGAGCGCGAACTCGAGCGTATCGAAGACGTTTGTTCCGATGCCCATCGTGATGCCCCGCACGAAGGTCAGCACCTTTTCCCTTCCCCCCCCCTCCACCGACTGGAGCGCTTCCTGCCAGGGCTTGTAAGTCGCGGCGAAGGTGATGACGTTGAGGAGGGTGTCTTTCGGAAGCTCGCTCACCACGCGGACCATCTCCCGCTTAAGGACGTCGATCCGCTTGGCCCTGACCCTGGGGCCGCTCTTCTCCCCGCCGCCGGCTTCTCCACCCGGGCCGCCGCCGCCCCCTCCGCCGGCTCGGGTCTTCCCCTCCTCCGCCTTTTTCTCCTGCCTCAGGTAAACGTCCATTTCCTGGTCCATGCTTAACGAAGCATCGATCAGGAAGGCCACCCGCTTCGAGGAGACCTCCACGCCGAAATACTTGAGGCTCTGGGCCTTTCCCGCCGTGACGGGCCTCTCGGCCACCTGAGTGGAGAACTCGAACGTCGGCCCGGTCACTTCCCACCACTTTCGCCAATCGTCGACAACAAGGCCCATGTTCTTCTCCGTGATCTGAACGAGGAATTCGAGAGCGTTGACCTTGAGACGCTCGTCCTTCTCCGAGGCGAGGAAGTCGATCAAGGCCGGAACCATCTCCCTGTGGCGGACTTTCCGGAGGGCGCGGAACGCAGCGGCTCGGACCGATCCGTCGGTGTCCATGAGTCCGCCGAGAATGGCGCGGACGGCCTCCTCGCTGGCGCCGGGAACCAGCGCGAGGCTTCCCATGGCCACAGCCCGGGTCACCGGAGCCGGGTCCTGCGCGGCGGCTTTGATCGCCGCTACGGCCTCGGGAGTCCCCAGGGCAGCGAGAGTGTCGAGCGCGAGGACTCGGAAGGGGATGCCGTGCTTCCACTTCTTCGCGGTATCGGCGATCCGGGCCTCCGATGGGCCGGCGCCGATCGCCACGAGCGCCTCGAGGCACTTGAGCGCCGCGCTTTCCGATGCGGATTCGAGGTTCTTTTCCAGGTTCGCTCTCGCTGCATCGAGCTTCATCGCGATGCAGAGGTCCGCGAGCACCTCCACACGCACGGGGGGCGCGCCGGAGAAGGCGTCGCCGGCCAGCCAAGCCCTCACCGCGTCGCTCTTGGTATCCTTGAGGACGGTCACGACCCGCCGCTCGAAGGTCTCCATCTCTTCGGGGGGTTGGCCCCACGCCTTCCCCGGGTCGAACCGAGGGGGCTGCGCGGGTTGAGGGACGACTCGCAAGCTCGAAACGAGCGCTTTGATCGCGGAGAGCGTGCCGATCTTCGCAAGGAGCCGCGGCAGCTCCCGGCGCACATCCGCGTTCTGCTCGGATTGGAGGAGGCCGACCAGCATACCCTCCAGGGGCGTCAGGTCCCGGTTCGATGCTGCCAGCCTCGCGAGGACCTCCTGCTTAACCGTCCGGTCGCGCTTCGCCCAGTTGGCGAGGAGTACATCGACGACCTTCTCGCCGGGAAACATGAGGAGGGGCTCGACGCACGCGACCGCGATCGCGGGGCGCTCCTTCAGGAACTCGCCCTGGATGAACGCCTGCGCCTGGGGGGTTCCGAGGACGGCGATACGCATGAGGATCAGCTTGACGGGGTCTTCCGCGCGGTTTCGGCCCCAGCCTCCCCCCCAGCCCTTCCCCTGCTTCCCGCCGACCTTTCCCCCGGGTCCACCGCCTCCTCCTCCCGCTTGGGCCTTCGGTTTGGCCGCGTTGTATTCCTCGATCAGGGACTCCAGCTCGCCGGCGGAGCCTTGGATGGGGAAACAGAAAGCGGCTGTGAAGGCCCAGGCGAACGCGGCGAACCTCAGGGACGGCATCATGGGACGTACCCCACGCTCTTCAACGGGATTGGCCGCATTGTAAGAGCCTCCTTCCGATGGGTCCAGTGGGTTGAGCGGATCGGATCCAAACGGTTCGCGCCAAAGCGTTCTGTTAGAGCCTCTCAGGACACGAGCGCGGCGGCGACCTTCCCCGGGCCGTGGACGCCGATCGTGAGCACCTTCTCGATGTCCGCCGTGCGGCTCGGCCCGGTGATCAGGGTCATGTACCCGCTCGAGCCGCCGAGATGGCCCGCCGCGGCCTCGAAGAGGTCTTCGAACCCCCCGAGCAGCCTTCCTTCGGGCACGATCACAAGGTGAACCGGCGGCAAGAGTGAAATCGAACGCGCCCGCCAGGGACGGTCGAGCTGGAGGATCGAGCCGGTCTCCGCGAGCGCCAAATCAGCGATCGTAATGCCGACCGTGGCGCCGGCGAGCTTCTTGATGGCCCGCGAGTCGCCCGCAGCGACGTCGACGCTGTCGAAACCGGCCTCCAAAAGCAGCGCGCTCGGCTCCGGAAGCTTCTCCCAGACCGGATCGCGGTCGAAGGCGGCCTGAGGCCTCGCGGCGGTTCCTTCCGAGGACGGAACGAGCCCGCGGAGAATCTCTCCAAGCGCCCCGCGGAGGTCCGGCGCGCCCGTGAGGTCGTGGACCTCGCCTCCGACTCGCAGCAGCTCCTGCGAAAACCGGTCCCTCAGCGCCGCGGGATCCCTCGCCGTCGAGGAGGATGTCACGCGCTCGAGCGGTTCAAAGAGCCTCGCTCGGCCTGCCGGGCTGCCCAAGAGATCGAGAAGTCGATCGCGAAACGGCGCTCCGTCGCTCACGGCAATTTCCCCCCAGCCCGCTGGGCCGGATCGCGCCTCCAGCGGGCGTGGAAGCTCTCCGCTGCGGGCCGCGGGAGGTTCCGAGCCCGAGTCCAGGCTCGAAGAGGCCCGAACATCCGCGCCGCAGGTCGGGCGCCGAGAATCGGCCTCAGGAACCACCGCAGGAGCCCCGCCGCAATCCTGTACCGCGCCGGCGAGCCCACGACCCACGCGAAGAGCTTCATCGCGAGCCGGTCGCTCCACGGCGGCCCCGGGCGGCCCGCCTCCGCCTCGCGCGCACGGTTGGCGACGAGGAGCTGAGGGAGAGGGATCTTCACGGGACAGACCTCGCCGCAGCGGCCGCAGAGGCTCGAAGCGTGCGGCAGGTCCCTCGCCTCATCCATTCCGGCGAGCCCCGGCGTGATGACCGAGCCGATCGGGCCGGGATAGACCCATCCGTACGCGTGGCCGCCGATCCTCTCGTAGACCGGACAGAAGTTGAGGCAGGCGCCGCAGCGAATGCACCGCAACGCGCTCCGCATCCGCCGGTCGCTCCACAGGCGCGACCGCCCCCCGTCGAGGATCACGAGGTGCAGCTCCTTCGGGCCATCGGCGGCCCCGGGGGGACGAGGGCCTCCGATGAAGGAGACGTACGTCGTGATCGACTGGCCGGTGGCGCTCCGGCAGAGGAGCCGGAGGAGTACCGCGAGGTCGGCCGCCCGCGGCACGACCTTCTCGATGCCCATGATGGCGACGTGGACCCGCGGGAGCGTCGTCGAGAGCCTCGCGTTCCCTTCGTTCTCGACGATGACGAGCGTGCCCGTCTCCGCGACGGCGAAGTTGACGCCGGAAACGCCGAGGTCGGCCCGGAGGAATTTCTCCCGGAGCACCTCCCGCGCCCCGCGGGTCATCTCCGGGATGTCCGCGCCGGCCCGGGTGCCGATCTTCTCGTGGAGGAGCTTGGCGATCTCCCCGCGCGACTTATGGATCGCAGGGGTGATGATGTGCGAGGGCGTTTCGCCGGCGAGCTGGACGATGTACTCCCCCAGATCGCTTTCGACGACGTCGATCCCGGCCCCCTCGAGGGCGGCGTTGAGGCCGATCTCTTCCGTCACCATCGATTTCGACTTCACCGCCGACCGCGCGCCGGCCTTGCGGGCGATCTCGAGGACGATCCCGCACGCCGCGGCGCCGTCCTCGGCCCAGTGGACCGCTCCTCCGCGAGCCTCGATCCTCTCCTCGAGGGCGGCGAGATGCTCCCCGAGACGGTCGAGAGCCTCGTCCTTGACGAACGCGGCGCGGTCGCGGAGCTCGTTCCACTCGGGGAGGCCGGCCACGGCGTTGGCCCTGGAGTGCATGTAGCTCTCGTTGGCCGTGGCGATGGCTCGCCGGAGAGCGGGGTTCTCGATCGCCCGGCGGGCGGAATCGTGAAATTCCCGCGTCCGCGGTTTCATCACGCGTTCCTCATCGGCTCTCGACCCCGCAGGCCAGGATCTCGGCCAGGTGGATCGTCCGCACGCGCGAGCCGCGCCGCGCCAGCGCTCCGCCGACGTGCATGAGGCAGCTCGAATCGGTCGCCGCAACGAATTCCGCACCCGTCGCCTCGATGCGGGCGATCTTGTCCTCGGCCATCGCTGCCGAGATCTCCGGGAACTTCACCGAGAAGGTCCCGCCGAAGCCGCAGCAAACCTCGGAATCGACCAGCTCGCGCAGATCGAGCCCCTCGACGGCCCGCAGGAGCCGGCGCGGCCCGTCCTTCACGCCCATGCTCCGCAGCGAGTGGCAAGAATCGTGGTAGGTCACGGAGTGCGGAAAGCGCGCGCCGGTCGATTCGACGCAGAGGACCTCCGTGAGGAACTGCGAAAGCTCGTAGGTCCTGTTCGCGAGGCCGGCGACCCGCTCGCGGAGGGCGCCATCGCCCGAAAAGAGCCCCGGGAAGTGCTCGTGCACCATCGACGCGCACGAGCCCGAAGGCGCCACCACCGCTTCGAACGGCTCGAAGACATCGAGGAAGGTCCGCGCCACAGCGCGGGCATCCCGATGGAAACCGGCGTTGAAGGCCGGCTGGCCGCAGCAGGTCTGAGCCTCGGGAAACTCGGGCTCGATGCCGAAGCGGCGGAGGAGCCTCACCGCGGCCGCGCCCACCTCCGGGAAGAAGACGTCGACGAGGCACGTGACGAAGAGCGCGACCCGCCGTGGGCGGACCGTGCCGCGTCCTGGGAATCGAACGATGCTCGGCTCCAAGCTGACTTCAGGTCCGCCGCTCGCGGGCCTTTTCCTCGCGATAGCGGGCCTTGCGGTAGACGGCGATCGGATCCGCGGCGGCCTTGCGGAGGACGCGGGCACGGCGAAGGATCGGGCGCACGTCCGTCTCGAACGCCGCCTTGAGCGTCATTTCAGCCATAAGGACGTCGTTTCGATCCTGAAAGCCGGCCAGGGCCTCGCGGTCGACGAGCAGCGCTTTCGCGTAGGCGCGCCGGATCTCCTCCGCGGTCTGGATCAGCTCCTCGATCGGATCCTTCACGCAGTGGCTTTGGTCGATCATGTAGGCCGGGTGGAAGAAGCGCCGGTCCACCGCGGCGTCGTTGTCGGCATCGACCAGCTCGCAGAAGATGAGGAAGAGCTGGTACGGGCGCAGGGAGCCGGCCGTCAGGTCGTCGTCGGCGAACTTGGAGTCGTTGAAGTGAAACCCGCCCAGCTTCCCAAGCGCGATGAGGCGAGCGACGATCTGCTCGACGTTCGCGTTCGGGAGGTGATGGCCGAGGTCGACGAGGCACGCGGACCGGTCCCCCAGGTCGCGGCTGATCACGTAGGCGGTGCCCCAATCCTGGATCACCGTCGAGTAGAAGGCCGGCTCGAACGGTTTGTACTCGACGAAGAGGCGCCAGCCTTCCGGCAGCCCGCCGTAGATCTCGCGGAGACTTTCGATCGTCCTCTCGAGCGAGCGGCGGAAATGAACCTGGCCGGGGAAGCAACCTCCGTCCCCGATCCAGACCGTGAGCGCATCCGAGCCGATGGCGCGGCCGAACTCGCAACACGCGAGGTTGTGCGCGATCGCCTGGGCACGCACGGCCGCGTCGGTGTGGCTGAGGCTGCCGAACTTGTAACTCAGCGGCTGTCCCGGCTGGTCTTGAAACGTGTTCGAGTTGATCGCATCGAAGCCGAGGCCCAACCGGCGGCCGTGGTCGAGGACCTCGTGCGCGGCCGCTGTCGAATCCCAGGGGATGTGCAGCGAGATGCGGGGCGTTGCGCCCGACAGGCGATGGATCGTCGCGACGTCCGTGAGCCTGTCGAGGACGTTCGTGGGCTCTCCGGGCAAGGAAAAGCGGGCGAAGCGGGTGGCCCCTGTCGAGACGCCCCAAGACGGCACGGCCACGTCGAACCGCGAAACTTGCTCCGTGATGGGGTCGAGGTCCGTGCCGAGCCGGTCGAGAAGACCCGAACGGCGCAGGTCCTCGCGCAGGGCGTCGTACGAGCGGTCGAGTCCATCCGCCGCGGCGCGGTTCTCCTCCGCGATCAGCTCCAGCGGAATCTGGTAGCCGAAATCACCCTTCTTCATGGGCGGCCATTACGGCGCCGAGGGGCTGCGATTTCCACTCAAAATTCGTCGAGGTTCTCGACATCGGAGAAGACGGGAACCGCAGAGGACGCAGAGGAGGTTCGAGTCGTTCGAGAAGTCCCCTCTGCGCACCTCTGCCCTTCCGGTCCTCGCGCTGATGCGCTCGGTCTCCGGGCGGGCCTCGCAGCCGCCCGCTGGCGCGGGCCCCCGGCTGCTCCGGCGGTCCGCGGCTCCGCACTGCTCGCCGCTCCCCTCCGCGTCCTCTGCGGTTAATCCTCCGTGCCTTCGCCGGGGCGTGATAAAATCCCGGCTTCATCGAGTTGAATCCCGTTTCCCCTCGATCGGAGAAGTCGAAGTGAGACTTGGAGGAACACGAACAGGAATGGTCCGAATCCGCCCGCTGCGCTTCTGCGCCCTGGCCTTGCTTTCCTACTTGCCGGCCGGCGACCTCGCCGCCCAGGTGATCAGCGAGATCATGTTCCATCCGCACGAAGAGAGCGCCCCCGGAGTGGAGGACAAGCGATTCGAATGGATCGAGATCTACAACGAGAATGCCGACCCCCTGGACCTCTCGGACTGCTCGTTTTCGAAAGGGATCTCCTTTACCTTTCCGCCGGGGACTTTCCTGCTCGGCCGCTCGTACCTCGTCGTGTGCGCCGACGAGGCCAGCGTGCGGACCCGCTACGGCATCTCGAACACCATCGGGGACTGGAGCCCCGTGACGGCCCTCGACAACTCGGGGGAGCGAATCACCCTCGCGAACCCTTCCGGCGTCGAGATGGCGAGCGTCTCCTACAACGACCGCGGCCGGTGGCCCGCCGGGGCCGACGGCACGGGCCACTCGCTCGCCTTGCTCGATCCGTTCATCGAGAACGACGACCCCGATAGCTGGGCCCTCAGTCAAGCGATCGGAGGCTCGCCCGGCGCCGTCAATTTCGGCACGCAGAGCACCTTCCAGGACACGGTCCTCATCGGCGGCAACGAGACCTGGAGCTATTTCAAGGGAACACAGGCCCCCCCGGCCAACTGGACCGGGGCGGCTTTCTCCGACGCGGGCTGGCTGACGGGCAAGACGGGGATCGGTTACGGGGATGGCGACGACGCGACCCTCCTCAACGACATGATGGGCAACTACCGCACGGTTTTCTGCCGGAAGAAGTTCACCGTCGCCGACCCGGGGGACATAGACAACCTCGTTCTGGCCATCACATACGACGACGGCTTTTTTGCTTACCTGAACGGCGGGACCGAAGCGACATCTCGCAACGTGACCAGCAAGAATTTCGACGCCGACGCCGGCCCCCCCATCGAGCCGACGTACGAGGAGATCGACATCACCGCCCAGAAGGGCAAGCTCGTTGCAGGCTCGGAGAACGTCCTCGCTGTCCAGGTCCACAACTCTGGAATCGGCAGTTCGGACCTGAGCTTCATCCCGCGCCTCATCTCCCGGAAAGTCATTCCCCCCACGGCGCTCGCCACGGCGCCCGTCGTGTTCAACGAGGCGTTCATCCGCACGGGCGGCGAGCGTTGGATCGAGCTGCACAACACCTCGAGCGCGCCGTTCGACCTGTCCGGCTTTCACATCACCGACGACCGCAAGGATCTCGTCCGCTCGACCTTGCCCGCCGGCACGACGATCGCCGCGCGCGGCTTCCTCGCCTTCACCGACGCGCAACTCGGGCTCAACTTCTCCTTGACGTCTCCCACCCCACGTTCGCGTGTCTTCGTGGCCCTCGTCAATCCGGCCGGCACCCGGGTGATCGACGCCTTCAGCTTCAAGCCCACGATCGACGAGATGAGCGAAGCCCGCTTCCCCGATGGGGACGAGGACGTCGCTCCCGCCGCGACGCCAACCCGCGGCGCAGCGAACCAGGTCGACCTCGTCGGCGAAGGGGAGATCGTCATCAACGAGATCATGTACCACCCGATCTCGGAAAACTCCGACGACGAGTTCATCGAGATCCTGAACCGCGGCGCGGCCGGTGTGAACCTCACCGGCTTCGAGTTCTCGGAAGGGGTGGATTTCGCCTTCGAGGACGTGACGCTCGAAGCGGGCGAAACGATCGTCGTCGCCCGGAACCCTCAGAAGATCCGCGACGATCACGGCCTCCCCGCTGACCGCGTTCTGGGACCGTGGTACAACCTGAAACAGGATGCCCAGGGGAACCCGCTCCAGGAGCCGGCGGCGCTGAAAGACGGGGGCGAGCGCATCACGCTCCTCGACCCCAACGGAAACGTCGCCGACACCGTCCGCTACGGCGAAGGAGGCGAGTGGCCGTTCTGGCCCGACGGGCGCGGCTCCTCGCTCGAGCTGATCGACCCCTTCCAGGACAACGGCACGGCTCAGGCGTGGGATGCGAGCGACGATTCGGAGGAATCAGAGCCCAAGGCCTTCTCCTATTCGAGCAAGCACGCGGGCGGCGAATCGGAGCTTCAGCTCCTCCTCCTCGACCGGGGGATCGCCATCGTCGACGACATCTCCGTGAAGCTCGCGGCGACGGAGCATGTCGCCAACGGCCATTTCGACTCCGGCACCACCGGTTGGGCGATCGAGGGGACGCACGTTGAGTCCGGCCGGACGGTCGACCCGGCGTGGGTCATCAACGGAAACGGCTCCCTCAAGCTCATCGCTACAGGCGGAGGGGACAACAAGGTCAATCGCATCGAGACCCGGCCGGACCTCTCCCCCGCCTTGAACACGACCAGCACCTACACGATCGCCTTCAACGCCCGATGGGTCGTCGGCTCGCGGGCGCTCTTGTCGCGCGGCTTCAATCACGGCCTCGCCCGCAGCCACTTCCTGCCGATTCCGGCGACGCTCGGAACGCCCGGAGCAGCCAACAGCGTCTCGTTGCGCCAGATCACGCGCTCGGGCAGCGCGAACCTCGGGCCCACCATCGACAAGGTCTCGCACACGCCCGTGGTCCCCGGCGCCGGACAGGCGGTGACGGTCACCGCCCGGGTACGCGATCCGGATGGCATCCGCGCCGGCACCGTGCGGCTCCGATTCGCGCTCGACACGCCGCCGGCGACCTCCGGCGGCTTCACGAACGTCACCATGACCGACCCGGACGGGGATGGCTCCTATACCGGCACGATCCCGGGCCAGACGAGCGGCACGCGCGTCCTCTTCTTCATCGAGGCCCAGGACAACACCGCGCCGCGGCTCCCCGGGCGCTATCCGCTCGACCACACGCAGCGGACCCATCCAACGCTCCTCGATCCGGCGGCGCCGGCCCTCGGCGACTACCGCTACGCGATCTACCGCCACGACGTCGAGCTGCCGTCGACCCGATTCCACAGCTACCGGTTCGTGATGCACCAGGCCAACCAGGACTACCTGCAGAACCGCCCTGTCCACTCGAACGACCTCGTGGATGGGACGTTCATCTTCGGGTCGGACCGCGCCTACTACCAGAGCCGCATCCGCTGGGCGGGAAGCCCCTGGCTGCGCTCCCAGGGCAACTGGGGGAACAGTTACCGCGTCCGGTTCCCCTCCGACCGACTCCTCCACGGCCGCATCAAGAGCTTCAACCTCGAGAACCACGGCACGAGCGGCCAGGAGCGCATCTCGCACCACCTCATCCGCTACAACAACGCGCCGGGGGTCAAGGTGCCCTACGCGCTCCAGTGGTATGCGCGATGGCAGGTGAACGGTCTGGTCAACTCAACCTACGAGCACGTCCCTCAGCCCGACAACGAATACATGGACCGGTGGTACCCCGGAGAGGACGGCGACTTCTTCGAGATGGACGACCGCTTCGAGTTCAACGACGCGGGGTTGCGGGCCTCGAACCAGGACGGCCGCCTGACGTTCCCTCCGTACGCCAACACGATCTACAATCCCGCCGATCCCGCCGACGGGTACGCCCGCTGGAAGGAAAACTACCGCTACTACCTCAACATCCGTGCGAAGGCGAACCAGGACGACTACGCGAACTTGATCAAGTTCTCGGAAATCCTCGATGCGGCTCGCACGAGCGCTCCGACATTCGACGCGAACATCGACAGATACGCCGACATCGAATCCATGCTGCGCGTCTGGGCCGTCCGCTGGAACACCGATGATTGGGACACTTGGGGAACCGCCCGCGGGAAGAACTGTTATCTCTACCGCCGGTCGAGCGATGGTCTCTGGGTCCTCGTCCCGTGGGATCTCGAGCTGACGTACGGCAACGTCAACGCCTTCCCGCTCGGCGCGACGCCCGCAGCGTCCATTCCGGTCAACGGGCTCTTCCCCGAAGTGTCGCGGCTCCTCAACCGCCCGCGGATCAAGAGGAGATTCTACGGGATCATCAAGGAGATGCTGACGCGCCAGTTCAGCTCCACGTTCCTGACGCCTTGGATGGATCTGCTCCAGGCGAACGGAACGGGCAACACGAACATCGGCCGCTCGGGGGGCTTCGTCGACCAGCGCGCTGCGCTCCTGAGAACATGGGTCAACGCCGTGACCTATCCGGTCCAGCGGCTCATCATCCAGACGAACTCGGGGAATCCATTCGAGACGCAGAACCCCACCGTCAACCTCGACGGCGTGGCCCCCGCGGAAGTCTACGACTTCGTGGTGAGCATCAACGGCACGCCGATCGATCCCCAGCCCGAGCCGATCCTCTCCACGACGAACATGACTAGCTGGTCGATGAAAGACATACGCCTGGTCCCCGGCCTCAACCGTCTCGCGGTGGCCGGTTACACCGCCCAGCCGGACGGCCTCGTCGACTCCGACGCGATCGACATCACGTTCACAGGAGGATGGAACCCGCCCGCCATCACGAGCATCGACCCGGCGGCGGGCCCCACGGGAGCGACGGTCACGCTGCTCGGCAGCGACTTCCACGATGGGCTCAAGGTGTACTTCGGCGCCTTGGAGGCGACTTCGGTCACCTTCAGCGAAGCGGCGGATCCTACCCGCATCGCCGTCCGCGTCCCGGCGGGGCTCGATCCCGGTGAAGTCATGGTCAAGGTCAAGAACAGCGACGCGCAGGAGTCGGCCGGGGGCGCGTTCACTCTCGTCCCCAGCTTCATCCGCGGCGATGCGAACCTCGACCGCTTCCTCGATCTCGCGGACGCGGTGAAGGTCCTCGTCGTCCTCTTCGGAGGCGGGACGTCGACGTGCCTCGACGCGATCGACATAGACGACAACGGCGCCCACGACACGACGGACGCGATCTACCTCCTCGAGCACCTCTTCCGCGGCGGCCCCCAGCCTCCGGCCCCTTTCCCGGGTAACGGCCTCGACCCGACGGCGAGCGACCCGTTCGGATGCATCCGCGGACTGTGAACGGTTAACGTCCCTTCGGAGACCGCTCCACCCGCGCTCCGCCGCCGATCCCCGCTCGGATCATCCTCGGCTCGCTGCCCGTGCGGGCCCGGTAGCGGTTCGCGAGAGCGCGGCTGAAGTCCTGGGCCGCGGCGGCCTCGATGAGGTTGACCGTGCAGCCGCCGAAGCCTCCTCCCGAGAGCTTGCCGCCGATGAAACCCGGGAGCCTTTGGGCCTCCTCGACCAGAACGTCGAGTTCGGTGCAGGAGTTGCCGAAAAAATCTCGGCTCGATCCGTGGGATGCAACCATGAGCGGTCCGAGAAGCTCGGGCTCGCCGGCTTCGAGCCGCGCTTTCCCCTCGAGGACGCGCTCGTTCTCCCTGAGGACGTGCTCGGCGCGCCGCGCATCCTCGGCGGGGAGCGTCCCGCGCAGGCGAACGAATTCGTCGATCGTCACTTCGCGCAGTGAGCGCACCGCTCGGCCGAGCCCCTCACCGAGCCGAGCCGCCGCACGCTCGCACGAGCGGCGCAGCTCGGCGTACTTGCCGTCGACGAGGGCATGCTTGACGCGCGTGTCGGCGAGGACGAGCGCCAGGTCGCTGCGCCCGACGGGCAGCCGCCTCCACTCTCGCGTCGCACAGTCGAGGAAGAGCGCACAGTTCTCCTCAGCGAATGCGCTCGCGAACTGATCGAGGAGTCCGCAGGGCATGCCGACGAAGTCGGCCTCCGCCCGCTGGCAAAGGAGGGCCTCGCCCATGAGGTCCTTCGGGCGGCCGCCGAAGAGGCCGTAGCAGGCCTCCGCAACGGCCAGCTCGAGCGCCGCGGATGACGAGACGCCGGCCCCGAACGGCAGGTCGCTCGCGATGGCGAGAGAAAACCCCTCGACGGGGACGTCCGAGGCGATCAGCTCGCGCAGGACGCCCTTCGGGTAGTCGGCCCAGCGGAGGGCGGGATGTCGCTCGATCCGGTCGAGGTCGAATTCGATGCTCTCGCCGAGCGTGGCGGTGTGGATCTCGACTCGTCGCCCGGGGCGCCTCCCGCCGGCGGCGGCCACCCCGAGATCGAGCCCCACCGGCATCACGAACCCGCCGTTATAGTCCGTGTGGTTACCGAGGATCTCGACGCGGCCGGGAGCGAAGGCCACAGCTTCGGCATCACGGGAATACCGGCGCCGAAAGGCCGACTCGACCTCGGAGCGAAGGGCTGGCTTCATGGGCGCTGGAGAATAGCAGCGCCCGGGTGGATGCGGAAGGCCAGACGAACCGAGCCGGAGGCGGATTCGACGGCGCGGGCCGTCACCTCCGAATGGGCGACCCGAGCAACCCATCCGAGCCGATAGCGAATCTCCTCACCCGCCGCCGCACGCCGGTGGGCATCCCTCGATCCGCTCGCACGCGCCTCCCCATCGGCCCGGGGGGCCCGACAGGAAGAAATAGAAGAGGAGATGCACCGCGTCGGACACATCCATGCGCCCGTCCCCGCTCCCATCCAGGAGGTCGAGGTTTCCGCCCGCGCCGATCTGCCCCGCGCAAGGTGGAGGCACCTCGGGATCGAGGAAGAGAGCGAAGAGGAGCCCTACCGCGTCGGCGAGGTCCAGGCGGCCGTCTTGATTGAGATCCCCTCGAAGCTGACGCCCCGCGATGGGGCCTCCGATGGTGCCCGGCGATCCGTGGAGGGCGTCGCTCGGCCGCCAGGCGTCTCCATCGCCCCACGTTGAGCCCGCCGCGAGGAGGTCGCGCACCTCGAGCGAGCGGCCGGCGCCGTCGGTCTCGGGGTGCCAGTAGTCCCGGTAGCGGAAGTCGTGGATGGGCTCCTCGCGAGGACCTACGAGGAGGAGCCTCTCGCCGCTGTTGCGCAGCTCTCCCGCGTACTCGCCCGCGATGCGCAAGCCGTCCGTCCCGTACCGGTTCGCAAAGCCGCCAAGGTCCCGCACGAGGAGGACGATTTCGCTCGGATCGAGCGCCTCGACTCTGCTTTGAAAGAAATCGAACTCGACGCCCCCGCTCAGGCGGATTCCGGCGAGATGGATGCGCTCGAGGCCGATGTTCGCCAGCTCGATGAACTCGAAGTCCTCCGCGCCGTAGGGGCTTCCGGGAGGCGGCCCGGCCGGATGGTACATCACCTCGGAGATCCGGATCGGAATCTCGACCCAGTAGAACTCCTCCGCGAGCGCACTCCACGTTCCCTGATGGAGCGCGCGCGCCTTGACTCGCCGCGTGCCGTCGATGGAGAGAGGCCCCTCCGGCTTCCGAGCCGAAGGGGAGACGCCCCCGCCCGGTCGTCGCGGATCGCTCTCGTCGAGAGTGTAGAAGACCTCGCCCGCGGGGGCCCAGAGCGTCACCGGTTCGCCTGCCGGGATCAGCCCCCCTCTTGGAGAAAAGTCCGGAGCCGCAACTGCCGGATAGAGCCCCACGCGCCGGAAGCGGCCCAAAGCGATCGAATGGATCCGAGGGAAGTACACCTCGGTCAGCCAGCGCTGCTCGGCGAGCCATTCGACCTCACGCTTGAACGGCACCGCGCGGCGGTGGTCCCCCCACCGCGCCGATTCGGCCACGATCGCCCGGTCGACCTCGCGCGCGCGGGCCATCCACCGGCTGATGTTCTCCGCCGGGACGAGCGCCCCCTGAAAGAGGTGGCTGTGGACGCGATCGGCGAATCGGAGGCGGAACTCCGCATTGGCCCGAAGCTGCGCATAGAGGTACGCCGGTGACTTGTAGGCGGAGACATCTTCGAAGCGCGTCCCCCACGAGGTGTGCGTGCGGCCGAGCGAGTTGTTGGTGATCTCCTGATCCCAAGCGAAGAAGCGGAAGCCGTCGCTGTCGGCCCCGCGGCGCCGGCCGGCCCACCAGTTGTGGTCCGGCCAGTCGTCCGCCCCCGCGTAGATGTGGAGGATCATATAGTCGATGAGGCTCTCGACGTCGAGAAGTCGGGGCAAGTCGGGATTCGGCGTGCCGTTGGGGTTGTTCCCCTGGATCCGCTGGTAGGCGGCCGGAGTCGATAGCCCACCCGCGGCGAGCCCGATCAGCTCCCCCCACGCATCGCCGCTGCCGGATTGGACCTCCGCGAAGTCCTTGAGGACGTCGTACTCTTCTTTTTGGCCGCCGAAATGCTCCGCCTGAAAGGAATCCGTCGCCCGCTCAGTGAGGTCGTAGAGCCCCCAGTATAAGCCGTTCAGGTAGACGTGGACCGAGACCCCGTGGCAGGCATCTTGCCCCTGCGCGATCTGGGAGTCCTTCATCCAGCGGTCGCGCAGGTTCTGGGCCTTCTCGCGGTACCAGCGAGCCGGCTCCGGCCCCGGGCCCGGCCATCCATCCATGACGGGCCAGCTGTCGGTCGACATGCCCCGCAGGTGGAATTGGTCGAAACGGTCGACGTCGGTGTCGGGAAAAAGCGGGAACTGGAGTTTCGCGGGCCCGTAGCGCTCGCGGAAGTGAACCCGGAAGGAGTGCTTCGGCGTGAAATTGTGATCGCGGCTCGTGTAGCCGTGGATGCGGACGCCTCCGTTCGCCTGAAAGCCGCGCCTCCCCCGCGGATCGATCCACTCGATCGAGGCCGCCTTCTCCTGGACGGCCTGCGAGTGGAAGTAGAGGCCGCTCGCCGATCCGAAGAGGTCCTCGCGCGGCATGACGATGCTGACGCTCGGAATCGAGGCGAGAGCTTCCTCGAAGGAGTAGCCGGGCTGCGTGGAGTCGACGACGTCGGGATCGACGGCGTAGTCGGCCGAGAACCCGCCGCTCCAGGCCGCCGGTAGCCCCGCGGGCAACGGAGGCTGACGCTTCACTTGCGCGGGAAAGATGTACGTCTGGCAGTCGATGTCGCTCGAGTAATACCCGGCCTTGAAGGCCGCCGCACGCAGCGTCGTCGTGCCCGTGATGGAGATGAGCCCCGTGTAGAGTCTCGAGCCCGGCTTTCCAGGCCCCGGCTCGCGGCCGTCGAGCGTGTAGTGAATCGCCGCCCCCTCGGTCGCGCACGCGATCGCGAGCGAGAACGGCGCCTCGTACAGCCCCCGATCGGCGCTGAATGTCGTGTCGGCCACGAAGCCGAGCCGGCCGGAACCGTTGCCGGCCCCGGGGGTCGGCACGTCGAGATAGCGCTCGGTCGCCCAGCGGCCGCCGCGCAGCTCGGCCCGGATCAGAAAATCGGGGCTGTCGGGAGAATCGTTGAGGCCATGGAACGCCAGGACGTTCCGGCCGGGCCTCAAGAGGCCGGCGCTCAAGGAGAGGTCGATCCCCTCCGCCTCGATCGTCCGCTCGCGGGGCCGGTCCGTAGTGGCCCGCGATCCAAAACCGAGGGAGGCGGGCGCGTTCCTTCGCGCGACTTCGACGCCGTTCAGGAACGCCGCGAAGCCGTCGTCGTACTGAATGTCCAGGATCAGCGCGTCGAGCCTACTTCCCTCCGCCACTTCGAACGCTGTGCGCACGTAGGCCGAGCTGCCCCGGCCGCGCATCGCCCCCGAAAGATCGAGGCCGATCAGAGAACCGAGCCCCGAAAGGTCGAGGGGTGAAGCTCCGCGCGCCAGCGCCTCGATCTGAAAGGGATCGAGGGCTCGGTCCCAGAGCGCGAACTCATCGATGCGGCCGCCGTAGCTCCAGTTCCCCTGGTTGAGGGGACCGCCGATGAAGAAACCCCGGAGGGTAGTCAGGTTGGCGACGTTCGTTCCCTCGTGAAACAAGGCGCCGTTCTGATAGATCTGCTTCGAATCGCCGTCCTTCACGAAAACGTAGTGGTTCCAGACGCCGCGCCAGCGCGCCGGATCGGGTTCGGGCTTGGAGATCCGCTGCGTGGCATCGCAGCATCCTGCCGTGTCCCAGTAGATGACGGCGTCGCTCCACGGTATGTGGGCGTTGAGCGAGCGCACTCCGGTTCCATCGGGAGCCGACGAACCCCAGAAGATGACCCCGTCCGCCGGCTGCTCGGGCCCACCGCGCGCCCAGAGGCTTATGGTGATCGCGTCGGCGGCGACGGCGGAGTCGAAGCTGCCGTCCGCCGCCGCGGGCACCTGGAGGAGCGCGCCGCTCCCCGTCGCGCCGAAGTCGAGAGCCCGGTCCGCGGCCCCCCCGCTCCGGCCTTCACCGGGCGCCGTGTAGGCCGGCTTCCCCCGGCCGCCCGAGCCGGTCAACGCGAAGTGGCTCGTAACGACGCCGTGGTTTTCAAGACCGCTCGAGTCGAACGCCACGTCGGTTTCGCTCGCATCATCGAAGTCCCAGAAGCCGAGTGGGCGGGGACCACCGCCTCCCGCGTCGTAACCGACGCCGCCCCTCCCGGGAGTCCAGCCGGCCCCCTCAGAATCGTCGAACGGCTCCTTCACCGGGTCGCCGGTCCAGTCGAGCCCGAGAGAGTCGCTCGCCGGGACATGGACTGCGACGGCGCTCTTCCCATCGACCAGAAGAAGAGGCGGGCCGTCGAGGCCGATGCCGTAGGAGGTCCCTTCCCGTTGCGGCGGATAAGCCGGTGCAAATTCCTGCGCGGCGCGCCCCCCGGGCTCGAAGAGCCCGAGGTACTCGCCTTCCGCGGCCAGCTTGAAGTTGGCGTGCAGCTCGAGGCCCCCAGTGGTGCGGTCCTTGCCCGAAGCAAAGACCACGATGAACCCTCCGGCTGGCAGGGTCACCGCCGGGAAGCGCCACTTCCCCGGCCGGTCGCGCTCGTCGGAGAGGGACCAGCCCGAGAGGTCGACATCGACCGGGGCCCCGTTGTGAAGCTCGATCCAATCGCTCCCCTCGCCATCCTCATCGAGAAACCCGCTCGGCCCTTCGGCAAGAAACTCCGTGATGCGGACCGCCAAGGTTTCCTGGGCGCCTGCACCGGCGTGCACAAGAAGCCAAGCGAAGGTGATCGCCGGCGCGATCCATCGACACGCGGCGAACGGTACGCAATTCACGGTGAGAGTTTCCAAGAGTCGACCCACCTTAATTGAACGGGGTCATTCTCCTGGAAACGTGACTCGAAGGAAACACTGGAGGACGCAGGGGGTGCAGGTGCGTAACTGGAAGTTCTCCGCCTCACCCATACGAAGGGGAGCAACCGCTGAGGACGCAGAGGGGAGCGGCGAGCAATGCGGAGCCGCGGACCGCCGGAGCAGCCGGGGGCCCGCGCCAGCGGGCGGCTGCGAGGCCCGCCTGGAGGCCGAGCGCGCCAGCGCGAGGACCGGAAGGCGCGGAGGGGCCGATTGCACCCCTCTGCGTATCTCTGCGTCCTCTGCGTTTCCCCTCCGTCAAAAGAAAAACGGGCACGCCACGCTTCTCGCAGCATGCCCGCCTTCTTTCTCCTCGTTGGGGACGCGGAAAATCAGGCCTTGGCGGCGGCCGGTTCCGCGACCTTGTTGGAGAATTCCTTCCAGTGCTTCTCCGGCATGTCGAGCGCGATCTTCAGCGCCCCGTTCGAGCCGGCGTACTGGGGCTCCTCGACGGTGACGACCTTGCCGCCTCCGTATTCCTGGAGCGCGTCTTCGATGGCGCGGCCGAGGCCGCCGATCTGGCTTCCGCCTCCGCCCAGGAGGATGTTGCCGCGCATCTTGGCCTGGAACTCCGGATCGTAGGTCGCGATCAGGTCCTGGAGCGCCTTGACCGTCGGCGGAACCACGCTGTAGCAGGCCTCATAGACGAGGTCCGTGATGTCGAACTGCTTCGGCTTGCCGGCGACGGTCATCGTCACAGCGGCCCGGTCCATGTTCTTCGAGACGGAGGAGTGCTTCTCCTTGAAGCCGCGCACCATGTTGATCGAGAACTGCGCTTCCGGGAACTTCGCCTTGAGGAGGGCGGCGAGCTTCTCATCGACCAAGTCGCCGGCGACCTCGTGCGTCCTCTGGTCCTCGGGCTTCGGCATGGTGCCGTGCACACGGCAGAGGTCGGTCGTTCCCGCGCCGATATCGATGACGAGAGTGTCGTCGAGGAAATCGAGGCCGTACGCGACCGAGAACGGCTCGGAGCAGATGATCACGCTGTCGATGCATGTCGCAGCCGCTTCGAGTAGGGCCGTCTTGCCCTGAACGCTCGCTTCGGCCGGCGCGCCGATCACGGCGAACAGCGTGCTCCCCGAGGGGGCTTTCGCCTTGCTGACCGCGTACTGGACGAGGTCCTTGAGCGCAGTCTTCATCTCCACCGTGTCCTTGCCGGTGCGGCTCTTGATCGTTCCACCCGCCAGGGGCCGGACGAGATCGAGGGCCATGCGGTTGTCCACGGCCTCCTTGCCGTAGATCACCTCGCGCCCGCCGAACTTCTTGCGGGCCACGTGGTCCTTCGGATAGCCGACGTACGACCAGACGGTCTCACGCACTCCCGTCGAGCTGGTGATCGACGTGCGGCTCGTGCCGAGGTCGATTCCGAGATAAACTGTCTCTGACATAAATCTCCTCTCCTCTCTCCAGTGCTTGCCTTGAATCCATTCGGGGTCGAAGCGCCCCGCGGTTCACCAGTTTCCAATTCCTCCCGCTCTATGATGGCGGAGGCCTCGATTTCCTTCTCCAACTTCCATGCTCGCGTTTCAGCCACCGAGCCGGCGGATCTTCACTTCCGCCGGTTTCGCCCTCGACTGCATCTCCGGCGGCTCCCAGGGCGAGTCGTCGGAGTCCCCATCGCCGCCCGTCGCCAGGACCGGAACTTTCTCCGCGGCCGCTTCCGGGGATGGATCGGCTTGCGAAGCCTCCGCTTCGGCCCGAACTGTTTCAGGCGGCGCGGTGTCGGCTGCCTGCGGCGCCGGCGGCTTGTCCGCTGCGGGCGCTGGAGCCCGGCGCGACGGGAGCACGTAGCCATCGGCCGCGAGCCGCTCCCGGAGCGCCTTGTTCTCCTTGATGATGTCCTCTAGGAGGGTCATTTTCTTGGTCCGGAGAGGGTCGTCGTCCTTCATCCCGGCGGTGTAAATGTTCCGCAGGGAGCCCCCGGCCGCTTCAAGCGCCTGCGCGAGCGCCCGAGCGCGGTCGCGTTCCCCCTCCGCGTTCTGGAGAGAGCCCGCGAGCCGCTCGACCTTCTTCTCAAGGAGCGAGATCTTGTCGTTCTGCGATTCGACCGCTTGCGCGCGGATCTTCTCCCGCTCGTCGTCGAGGAGCCGCAGGACCACGGCCCGCATCTCTTCCTCGAGCTGAGGGCTCATCCGTCCCGCCTCCACGCAGCGGTCGAGGATGCGGCCGAGCTTCTGCTCCAGCTCGACCATCCCAGCGCCCGAGAGGGTGAACTGGAAGGGTGACAGAGCCCGGCGGCGCTCCTCCTCTAGAAGGCGCTGGGCCTTGGAGAGCTGCTGGGATAGGACCGCGGTCTTCTCCTCGAAGCTCGCCTTCTCGGCCTCGAGCAGATCGAGCCGCTCCTTGAGCCTCGCCTCGGATTCCTCCATGAGCGCCCGCTTCTCGGCGTCGCTGAGCCCGGTCCCACGCAAGATGACGGTCTCGTTGACCGCCTCGCGGATGAGCTCCTGAATGGTGCTCATGTTCAGGATCTGGACCTTCTCGATGCGCGAAGCAAGGTCCGCCGAGCGGACCACCTTGGCCTTGCGGCGGATCTTCGTGCCGACGTCGATGGTCCCGGGAACCGCCGCCGCTCCGCCTCGTACCGCCGCCCGCCGTGGAGGCTGGCCGGCGGCGGGACTGGACTGGCGCGGCGCGCGTCGGTTCGGAGTTTTGGGTGTCGCGGTCGCAGCGGGGGCCGGAGCTGCAGCCGCGGCCGGAGCCGGAACCGCAGCCGGAACCGCAACCGCAGAAGCAACCGGAGCGGGAGCCGCGACGGCAACCGCAGCGGCGACTGGAACCGTAGTCGGAGCCGGAGCAGGAGCTGGAGCTGGAGCCGCGGTTGCAGCCGGAGTTGGGACTGGACCTGCCGCTGCTGCCGGGCCGGAGACCGATGCCGGCCCGAGTGGAGCCGACGGCTGGATCGCCGAGGGCTGAGCTACTGGCTGCCGTTTCGCTGGGGACTTCGTCGCGGGAATCCCCTTGAGGACGGGAATCTCCTTGAGGAGCCGTGTCGAGTCAGTTCCCGCAGCCGCCCGCGCCTCGGCGGCCTTCATGAGGCGGTCCGCGGCGCGCTCGTGCTTCTTCTTCGCGGGCGCAGCGTCTCCCGAGGCCGGCATGGAGCCCTCGGGGGAGGCCCCGACAGGCGGATTCGCTTTGCCGACAGGCGATGGAGTTTTCTCTGCCTTTTGCGTCACAGCTCGCGAGAATCGCCCTTGAGAAGAATTTCGTCGACCCGGAATCGGCAACCCAAAACGCCGGCAGCCGAATGAAGGAGGTATCACCGCCCTCGACGGCTTTACCAGCCACTTCCAAATATAGAATGCCGGCCGAAGGCGGGCAAACCGGCCGCAAGTCCGCATTTCGCGGGAAGGTAGGCGCCACATATCCGGCCGTTCGGCCCAGGAAAACGGCGTAGGGGTGCCCACAACCAGGGAAATTCTTCCTGTTTCTTTGGGAAACAGGCGAGGTGACGGTTCATCCGCCACTCATTCCACTACCAGAGCGAGGGTCCTACCTCAGAGTGCGTCGCACCCGCTCGGCCGCCCCCCGCCTACCGCTGCTCGCCCCCTGCGGGGAGCCGGCGTGACGACGGAACACATGGTCAGGATGAAGCGTGACCGAGGTGTTTCTTCACCGCCGCGGCCAGCTCCGGGTCGAGCTCGCGAGGGACCGAGACCACGACTCGGACGAGATGGTCGCCGGCTCCCGTAGGGCCGGGGATCCCCTGGCCGCGCAGCCGAAGCCAGGAATCGGATGAAGTGCCCGGAGGCACGGTTAGGACCATCTTCCGGCGGATGCTGGGAACCTCCACTTTTCCCCCCAGGAGAGCGGTGGCGAGCGGCACGCGCACCGATGAGCGGATATCCCTGCCGTCGCGCTCGAAATCGCCGCTCGGCTCGACGGCAATTTCGATGAGCAAGTCGCCCCGCGGCCCGCCGCCGGGGCCCGCATCCCCCTGACCGCCGATGCGGAGCACAGCCCCGCTTTCGATCCCCGGAGGAAGCTTCACCGAAATCGTCGACTCGCGGGGTTTCATCCCTTGCCCCCCGCAGTCCGGACAGGGGTGGCCGGGCCGCCGGCCGGTCCCGCCGCAGTCCGAGCACGCGGAGCTGAAGGAGAAGAACCCGCCGCGGCGGCGGCCCTCCTGCGCGACGGTCCCGGATCCGCCGCATGTCGGGCATGGCGCGGCTCCTCCGTCGCCCTCCTCGCCGGACCCCCGGCATCGTGGGCACGAATCGCGGACCGGGACCACCACCTCGCGGCTCCCTCCGAGCGCGGCTTCGATGAAGGGAAGCCGCATGGCGAAGCGGAGGTCCCGCCCCCGCCGCGGCCGAGGTGTTCCTCGCCGCGCTCGCTGGCCGAAGAACTCGCCGAAGAGATCGCCGAAGTGGGAGAAGATCTCCTCCTTGTCCTGGAACCCTTCGAAGCCCATATCGCGTACGCCGGCGGAGCCGCGTTCGTCGTAGGCCTTCCGCTTGGCGGGATCGGACAGGACCTCGAATGCCTCGGATGCGGCCTTGAACTTCTTCTCGGCCTCGGGGTTATCGGGGTTCTTGTCGGGGTGATACCGCAGGGCCAACTTCCGGTAGGCCTTTCGGATGTCCTCGGCCGTCGCGTCCCGGCTCACCCCGAGGGTCTTGTAGTAGTCTTCAGCCACGGTAATTCTGAGGCGTCAGCCCTTCAGCTTGGGAATCACGATCGACAAGACTCCCGTCTGGTACGTCGCCGAGAGGTTCTCGAGGTCGAGTTTCTCCGGGAGCGCGACGTGCCTCTCGAAATAGCCGTAGCGCCACTCCAGCTTGTGGGCCTGAACCCGGTCGATGCCGAAGGGAGCCTCGCGTTCGCCGCGCACGATGAGGTTCGGCTTCTGGACCGCGATCTCGATGTCTTCCTCGACCATCCCGGGCAGCGAGAGGAACACCCGGACGTCCTCCCCGGTTTCCACCACGTCGGTCCTGGGGATGAATTCGATCGCGCGCGCCTCATCGCCTTTGACCTTGGCGAAGAACTGTGCGAAGAGACGATCCGCTTCGGCCCGAAGCCTCTCGAATTCACTCCAGGGATCCCACGGTGCGAGTTCCATAAGCTCCATCCGTTTCGTAGAAAGCGCCGCAGCATTTTAGCCAGGAGATGCCCGCGCGCAATTCGCCCCTCCAGCCGGGTTTTCAAGCACACAACCGTGTTCGTCCGCCTCCACGAGAGAGGATGATACTCTTCGCCGTTACGAACCTGCACCATCCAGCCGGTCGCAGGGTCGCCGCCCATTCCGCAGCGGGCAGCGTGCGGGTATAAGGCAACTCATGATCGAGAACCATCCTCTCTGAAGGCAACCCATGAGCGACTACCTCCTCCCCGCCCTCGCGGCTCCGGCCCCTCCCGCCAAGAACGAGGCGATCGTCATCGCCAGCGGCGACTTGCGGCCCTCAGCCAATCAAGTCTGTTGGCCCGCTCAGCGGGAGATGGAGGAGAAGCTCGCCGCGGCGCTCGCGGCCGAAGGCTGGCGCGCTCGGCGCGGCCATCCGTTCGATGAGAAGGCCGGCCACGGCTTCATCGACAGTCAGCGCAGGGGCATGGAGATCTTTCGCTGGATCCATCCCGAAGCGCCGATCATCGTGGCCGAAGCGGTCTGGCAGTACAGCCATCACGTCCTCGCCGGACTCACCACACACCACGGGCCGATCTTGACCGCCGCCAACTGGAGCGGCCAGTGGCCCGGGCTCGTCGGCCTCCTCAACTTGAACGGCTCCCTCCTCAAGGCGGGAGTACGCTACAGCTCGCTCTGGAGCCGGGACTTCTCCGACGAATTCTTCCGCCGCGGCCTGCGCGAATGGCTGCGCGAAGGAACCGTGATCCACGACACCGGCCATGTGCGCGACGTCGCCCACCTGCGACTCCCCGGACCGGAGCTGGCGCTCGGGCGGGCGCTGGCCCGCCAGCTCCGGCACGAGAAGGCGATCCTCGGCGTCTTCGACGAGGGCTGCATGGGGATGTTCAACGCGATCATCCCCGACCACCTGCTCCACCACACGGGCGTCTTCAAGGAGAGGCTCAGCCAGTCGGCGCTCTACGCCGGTATGAGGAGAGTGAGCGATGGCGAGGCCCGCGCGGCGAGGGCCTGGCTCGACGGCCGCGGGATGCGCTTCGTCACCGGCCCGAACCCCGAGACGGACCTGACGGACGCCCAGGTGCTCGAGCAGCTCAAGATGTACATCGCCGCGGTGCGCATCGCGGCCGATTTCGGCTGCGACGCGATCGGCATCCAGTACCAGCAGGGCCTCAAGGACCTCTGCCCGGCAAGCGACCTCGCCGAAGGGCTCCTCAATAACGTCGAGCGACCGCCGGTGCGCCGTGAAGAGACGGGCGAAGAGCTTTACGCCGGCCGCGCACTCCCTCACTTCAATGAGGTGGACGAGTGCGCCGGACTCGACGCGCTCGTGACGAACCGGATCTGGTGCGCCATGGGGCTCGACCCCGAGACGACGCTGCACGATCTGCGCTGGGGAGAGCACTATCGAGGCGACGGCATCGACGAGTTCGTCTGGGTGTTCCTCATCAGCGGAGCCGCCCCGCCCCGGCACTTCGAAGGCGGATGGAAAGGCGCATCGAGCGAGCGGCAGCCTCCGATGTATTTCCGGCTCGGCGGAGGGACGCTCAAGGGGATCTCGAAGCCGGGGCCGATCGTCTGGAGCCGCGTGTTCGTCAAGGAAGGAGAGCTGTACGCCGACATCGGCCGCGCCGAGGCCGTGAGCCTCCCTCGGGCCGAGACGGAGAGGCGCTGGAAGGCGACGACCCCTCAGTGGCCGATCCTCCACGCCACCCTCCCGGGCATCACGCGCGACCGGATGATGGCCCGCCACCCCTCAAACCATATCCAGGTAGCCTACGCTCCCGATGAAGCGAGAGCGAACAAGGCCCTGGCCGCGAAGGCGGCGATGTTCCAGGAGATGGGGCTCAAGGTCCACCTGTGCGGGAGCGGGAGCGGTCTAGGGGAGTGAGACCGAACGTAGGGGGATCGGAGTCGGAGGACGCAGCGGCAACCGCTACTGCTACTGCTACTGCTACTGCTACCGCATCCGCTTCCGCTTCCGCGATCCCAATCCGCGTCGGCAACCGCCTCCTCGTCCCCGACCCGACTCCCTCTCCCCTGCTGACCGCTTGCAGCGCCTCTGATATCCTTCCCCCGCATGGCCAGGCCTTCCTCTTCCATCGAGACCGCCTTCCGCGAGCGCTTCACTCGCGACAGAGTGCTCCTCGGCATGGTCCATCTCCCACCTCTTCCGGGAAGCCCCGGCTACCGCGGCGAGCCGATCGATTCTCTCATCTCCCGCGCGCGGAGCGATGCCGAAGCGCTCCTCGATGGGGGAATGGATGGATACGTCATCGAGAACTTCGGCGACGCTCCGTTTTTCAAGGAGCGTGTCCCTCCCCACGTCCTCACGCTCATGACCCGCATCGCCCTCTCTCTCCCACGGGAGGCCGTCGGCGGGGATAAGCCCCTGATCGGCGTCAATGTCCTCCGCAACGACGCGTGCGGCGCGCTCGCCGTGGCCATGGCGGCCGGGCTCGATTTCATCCGCGTCAACGTCCACTGCGGGGCCATGGCGACGGATCAGGGGATCATCGAGGGGCGCGCGGCCGAGACGCTACGGGATCGGACGGCTTTGGCGGCTCCCGTGTCGATCCTGACCGACGTGCTCGTCAAGCACGCGGCCCCCCTCGGGAGCGGAGCGGACGACCCGGCCATCGTCGCGCGGGACCTCGCTGAACGCGGGCGAGCCGATGGACTCATCGTGACGGGACGCGCGACGGGCGAACCGCTCGATCTGGCGCGCCTACTGGCGGTGAGGAAGGCGGTACCCGGGCTCCCCCTCCTCGCAGGCAGCGGCGTCACGGCCCGGTCGGTCGGGAAGATCCTCGAATTCGCCGATGGCGCCATCGTCGGAACCTCGCTCAAGGAAGCGGGCGATGGGCGGGCGCCGGTCGATCCGAAGCGGGTGCGGGATCTGGTCCGCGCGGCGCGGCGGCGCTTTGGGGGCTTCGGTTGAGCCGTCCCTCGATCGCCGAGCGGCGCGCCGATGCCCTGGCGATCTTCCGCGCGGCCCTGGAGGCCGCGGATCCGGCACGGGCGGTGCGCGCGGCTCTCTCCTCGACGAAGCTCTCGCCGGCCGGCGAGACGCTCCTCATCGCCGGAAAGCCCGCTCCGCCGGGCATCTCGCGCGTCCGCGCCATCGCGTTCGGGAAGGCCGCGTGCGCGATGGCCGGGGCGGCCTCGGAGGCGATCCCCGAGCGGCTCTTCGCCGCCCCCGGCATCGCCGTCACCTCCCGCGGCAGCGCGCGCGCGGTCCGGGGCTTTCGAGTCATGGAGGCGGGCCATCCGCTGCCGGATGAAGCCGGCGCGGCGGCGGCGCGGTCGGTCATCGAGGCGCTCTCCGGCGCCGGGGCAGACGAGATGGCCTTGATCCTCGTCTCGGGAGGCGGCTCAGCGCTCCTTCCGGCGCCCGCGCCGGGGATCTCGCTCGCCGACAAGATCGCCGCGACGCGGCTCCTCCTCGACGCGGGAGCGGACATCGGCGAGCTGAACACCGTGCGCAAGCACCTCTCGCTCCTCAAGGGAGGCGGCCTCGCCCGCGCCGCTCGGCCGGCGCACGTTCGGGCGCTCCTCCTGTCCGATGTGATCGGCGACGACCCGAGCGTCATCGCCAGCGGGCCCGCAGCGCCGGACCCGACGACGTTCGCCGATGCCCTCGCGGTCTTGCGGGCGAAGGGCGTCCTGGAAACGGTTCCCCGTTCGGTGCGTGCGCGGCTCGAGGCCGGTGCGCGCGGGGAGGTGGAGGAGACGCCGAAGCCGGGCGATCCCCTCTTCGCGCGAGTCGATCACGCGGTCATCGGCAGCAACAGCTTGAGCGTCGCCGCCGCCGCCGCCGCGGCCCGCCGCCTCGGCTACAGGACCGTCGAGCGCCCGCATCCCCTCATCGGGCAGGCGCGCGCAGCCGCGGGACTGCTCCTCGAGGAGGCCAGGCACGAAGTCCAGCACCTCGGCGCCGGCGCTGCAGCCGCCAGAGGCACCGCGCTCATCGCCGGGGGCGAGACGACCGTCACCGTGCGCGGCAAGGGAACCGGTGGGCGCAATCAGGAGATGGCGCTCGCGCTGGCGATCGGCGCGGAAACGAGGCCGCCCGGGCGCGATTGGGCTTTCCTCAGCGCGGGAACGGACGGCATCGACGGCCCCACGAGCGCGGCGGGCGGTCTCACCGACGGAGAAACCGCAGCCCGCATCCGCAGCCGCGGGCTCGATCCGGTTGCGCTCCTCGATGCCAACGACTCGCACAACGCCCTCGGCGCCGCGGGCGACCTCATCACGACGGGCCCGACGGGGACCAACGTCGCGGACGTACATGTGCTGCTCTTCTGAGATCCCGGGTGCATGCAGGTAACTGAGAACGACGTTAACCGTAGAGGACGCAGAGTAGCGCAGAGGGGCCGGTGCGTAACCAAATGATTTCCTCTGCGTCCTCTCCGTACCTTCCGATCCTCGCGCTGATGCGCTCCCTTCCGGTCGGCCGCTCCGCGGCCCTTCCGATCCTCGCGCTGATGCGCTCCCTTCCGGTCGGCCGCTCCGCGGCCCTTCCGGTCCTCGCGCTGGCGCGCTCCCCTCCGGTCGGCCGCTCCGCGGCCGCCTCCGGGCACGTCTCGGAGGCCGGGTACCCGCGTAGCGGGTGCCTTCGC
>Ga0187893_10001448_pt1 | contig 56795 bp, 49 predicted proteins | sample MA1701074metaG_FD_139574 | JGI IMG/M metagenome (GOLD analysis project Ga0187893, IMG submission 139574) | White microbial mat communities from a basaltic lava cave in the Kipuka Kanohina Cave System on the Island of Hawaii, USA - MA170107-4 metaG ...
ATCCCGGCCGTGGGACAGTAATTTCGTGATGCCCCTCTCTCATTTCATTGACACGCGCCGGTCCTCCCACCGGTCAGATCGGCAAACAATCCAGATTCAGACGCTTCTCGGAGTCCATCAACAGCCGCGGACGGACGTGACGCCGTAGCGCTTCAGCTCGGCGGCAAACTCCTGCACGACGCTGTCAGGCGAGAAGGGCGGCTTCACCTCGCGCACGCAGTCGAGCACCGTCACCCAGACGCCGTCCCGTTCCTCGGCATGGGCGATGGCGAACGTCATGCTGTCGGCCGATCCGCCGCTCGGGTCGCAGAACGCCACGTATCGCACGCGGTCGGTTGGCGGGAGTTCGTAGCGGCCGGACACGGTGCAGGCGTCCACGGCCTCGACGCTCACGAACCGCTCGAGGTCGCTGCGAAACTCGGCGAGCCATTCCGCCCGGGCCGCCGGCTCGTCGGCGTCCAGCGCCTCCGCCACCACGGCTTCAGGGAGCGTCGGGTTCATACTGAGAGACGGCGCCTGCCACACGAGCACGGGATCATCCTCGCGCCCGTGGTGCTTCTCGTACGCGGTCCAGAGGACACCGCGGCGAGAGTAGGGCGAGCTGATCGCCACGAGCAGGCTCCCGGGGATCGTTGCCAGCCCGGGGCGCAGGGCGTTCAACACCTCGGTATCAGGGCTCGCCGAGTCGTCCGCCTTCCAGAATGCGAGCTCGTCGCAGATCACCGCGGCGAAGGAATAGCCCCGGGTCGAACGGAAGCTGCACGTGTGCACCTCGATCACGACGCGGTTCCGCAGCTCGATCGCGTTTGCCGTCCGGCGGACCACGAGCGCCCGCAGCATCGGCACGTCGTCGAGGAGCCCGCAGACGTATCGGAACACGACGCGGGCTTGCTGGCGGTCAGCGGCGATCACGGCGACGGTCGCCTTCTCACCGGGCGCCAGGTGCGGGCGATGGTCGCGGAAGGCGGCGATGTACACGGCGAGCACGGCGGCGGCACGGCTCTTCCCGGCCCGCCTACCGGCAATGACCCAGCCTTCCCTTGCTGGCGCTGTTGGCGCTCCCCGGCGGCCCGTGTGGGCCTGGTAGCAAGCGAGCTGCGCCTTCGACATGGGCAAGCCGAAGAGGGCGGCAAGGAACGCCCGCCACGCATCCCAGGACGCCCGGTCGGTGAACGTCGCACCGAAGAGCTGCGGATCGTCGAGGGCGTCAAGGATGGTCATGCGCATCGGTTGCACGGTTGCGCGTGTGTTTGGGGGGATGGAGCACAACAAAAAAGAGTGCTCATGGTGCCGGCGCCTTCTCCGCTAGGTACGAGGCCAGGTCGCCGACCGGCCGCTGTCGCCGCTCGAGGCCGAGCTGCCCGAGGTAGCGGGCGAGGGCATCGGCAAGGGCCTGGCGCTCGCGGACCACCGGGAGCAGGGCGCGCTTGCGGGCGTTCACAAGCGACGGCTGTACGAGCAGCCAGGCGTCGATGCTATCGAGCAAGAGCTTCGTCCTGACGGCGAGCTCGATCACGGCCCGCTGCCCGGTACTCGGGTCACCGCCGAGGTCGTTGATGAGATCCTGCCGCCAGGCGGCGAGCCGCTTTGCCCAAGGTCGTGCGCTTGTCTATGACCCGGGGGCCGAGGCTGCGAACGGTGGCACGGAGCGCGGTCAGCCCGTGTCGGGAATACTGGCGCTTTCCCTCCCGTCGTCGTTGCTGCCAGCGACTCACGGGGGCGAGATCGGGCGAGCAAGCGGCCCCGTTGCCCTCGGCCGTGCTGGGAACCGATGCCATCATGTGACGGACAGAACACGGACAGGGCCGGAAAAGGCACGGCAGGGCACGGCGTTACCCCGGCCCGCGCGACAGGGAATCCCGTGGGCTCGGTCCAGGCAGGGCGGGGAGCTGGCGCCGGATTGTCCGCCTTCTGTCCGTGTTCTGTCCGTGAACACCCGCCGCAAGCGCCCATGACGCGCCGAAAGCTGACCGCGCAAGTTAGCGAGATTGCTAGCTCTTGGCTGTTGCTCTCGGCGCGTCTGAGCCCCGGGAACCGACTTAAAATCCCGTGGGCCACAAGCCCGTGCGGGTTCGACCCCCGCCCCCGGCACTACGGTCCGTCAGCCGCGATCCGCTGTACGGTGAGCCTCAGTCTGGCCAGGATCCCTGCGTCGAAGTAGTCGAGGCGAAGCGGCAGGGGGCCAGCATCCAAGAACACCAGCGCTTCTTCTTCCTGATACACGTGCACGCCGAAGTTATCGAGGACGGGGCGCCCGCCGAGGTAGAGCGTGCTGCCGTCGTCGGAGGCGAGAGCGATCCGATAGATCCCCGCCTCGGGAATCACGGCCTTGCCGATCAGTCGGAGCGAGAAGGAGTCGTGCCCGCGCCAGGGCTTGCGTGGGGGGCTCTCTGCCGTGGGCTGCCACGCCGCCTCGAGCGCTTCTCCCAGGTGGATCTCATCGCCCGTCGCTTTCTCCTCTCCCTCCCACCTGGTGGACGTGTAGTACGTCCCGTGGAGCCCACTAGGGAGGAGCGCATGCATCGGAACGGGAACGAGAGCGAGGCGCGCCGGCGCCCCGGAATCGGGCTCGTCGATCCGCTGCAGATCCACCACCAGGCGCCCGAGTCCGCCGAAGTCCTCGTATTCGATTTCCAGCGGATAGCGGCCGGGCTCGAGCATCACGGAGCGTTGCGCCAGGCGATAGTGCTGCCCCAGGCTGTTCTCGAGCGCGACCTTGCCGTCGACTCGAATCAGGGCACGATCGTCGGAGCCGATGTACCAGCGGTAGTAGCCGCGCTCGAGCACATGGAGCGTCCCCCTCATGCGCAGGGAGAAGGGTGCGGGTCCCCAGGGGCGCGCCCACAGGTGCGGCGGGATCGTCTCGGCCTCGTAGAGTCCTGCCTTCCCGTCGAACCAGTAGGCGTCCAGGGGAAACATGCCGCCCGCGAACGGCAGCGTCCCGGCCTGGCCCTGATACTGCGCGCTGTCCACGTCCACGAGCGCGGTCGGGGTCGAGCGGGCCGCCGGCGTGATGGTGAACGGGGCGTAGTGGATGCCGCGGGGTGCATCGAAGTCGACGTTGAAGCGCCGGCGCAGGTTGGCGAAAATTCGCGCCGACTCGATCGTGAACCGCTTCCATCCCCACGCGCCGGGCACGCTCACGAGCGTGTAGTAGCCCTGGACCCGTTCCGGGAGCGCGGGATCAGAGGAGGGGGGGAGGACGAACCGCGGCAGGTCGTCGATGCGCTGGATGGGAAGGCAGGCGTAGCGGCACTTCGCATCACCGAAGACGAAGACCGAGTCGACGAACTTGTCGTGGCCGAGGCTGATGTAGAGCCGCTCGAGGACCCCCGCCATGTCGGTAGTGTTCTCGGGTATGGCGTCGAAGTTGTAGATCAAGAAAAGCTTCTCCCCGGCCTCGACCTTGGCTCGCAGCGTGTGCGACCAATCCACCTCCACGGTCGGTACCCTGTAGTCGGCCTGTGAGAAGGTGTGCGGCAGGGGAAAAAGCTGTTCCTGGACGGGCACGCGCATGTAGGCGGCCATGGCGTAGAGCTGCCACACGTTACCGGCCACGAGCAGGAAAATGGCGGCCACGCGGGCGCGGCGGTTGAGCGCCGTGCCGCGCCCTTCCTCGGTGAGCATGCTGAGCACGGCCACGACACAGTAGAACTCGGCGACGAGTGCGCGCCGCGGGCGCAATTCGTCGGGATGAACCAACGCGAGGCCCACCATGAGTGCGAACTGCGCCACCAGCAGGACGAGCAAGAAGAGCCGATGCCTCCTGAAGAACAGGAAGCTCGTCACGCCAAGGACGACGAGCAGGGGTGTGACAAGCGTGCGGGTCACGAAGAGGGCCTTCAAGACGTCGCGCCCCGCCACGGCGAGCGCGCCCGCGCCGACGTTCGGCCAGTAAGCTCCGAACTCAACGCGACGGAAGGCGAGGATCATCGCGACCTGCGCCGCCGCGACCAGCAGCCAGGCCACGCGGGTCCTCACCGGAACGTCCTGCAGCAGCGCCGCCCCGGCCACGAAGACGAGGCCGGCGGTCTTTCCGACCGGATGGAGGTGCCACGACAGCTCCATGACGGCCAGCCCGGCGAGGACGCTGAGCCCGGCTCGCTGCCGGAGGCCACGGTGCAACGTGATCCACAGCGCGAACACATGGGGGAGGAATCCAGTGACGGAGGGATAACCGGCGACCGAGAAGGACAGGATGGCGGGCGACGCGCCGACGACGAGGAGCACGACCCACGCGTCGCGAAACGGCAGGTCGGTGACCCGGCTCACTCCCCACAGCGTCAGGGCGAAGAGGGCGAAGGTGAGCAGGTGCCCCCAGAACTCCCACGGCCACACCGCGCCGAGATAGCCGGGGATCAGCGTGTACAATGCGCTGTTCGTGTTGTTCCAGATCCAGAAATTCCTGGTGAGATCGAAGGCCTGCCGGAGCGCTTCGACGAAGGTGCCGGTGGAGACCAGGTACAGTCCGTGCGCGGGACCCAGTGCGTCCCAGCCCGGGTAGTAGGACCCGCGGTACACGAGCCGGCACAGCACGGAAAGTGCGAAGACCAGGACCGAAAACGCCGCGAGGCGCGCGCGCGTGCGCTCCGTAAGAAAAGCAAGACGCGACGGGGACATCGTTGCGCCGTCCTAGCGGGGCTCGTATATCGCAAGCGCGTGGCGTCGCCCGGGTCGGGTCGGTTGCAGCCGATGGCGTCGAAAAGAGAGCCTGCGGGCGAGGATGACCGCGCGCGCTGGAACGCCCGGTACGCGGCCAGGGATCATCATGCCAGGGCGACCGGGCCGCTGCCGTTCCTCGAGCGCCACCTCGATCTCCTGCCGAAGGGGAGGGCGCTCGACCTCGCCATGGGTGCGGGCCGGAACGCCGTCTACCTGGCGGCGAACGGGTTTCGGGTCACGGGCGTGGACATCTCGGAGGAGGCGCTGAAGCAGGCGCAGGCGCTGGCGGCGGACCAGGGCGTCGCGCTCGAGGTCGTCGCCGCCGACCTCGAGCGCTACATGCCGGCGCCGGAGTCCTACGCGGTCGTCGTCTGCGCGTACTACCTCCAGCGAAGCCTGTTCGCGCACATCCAGCGGGCGCTGCAGCCGGGCGGTGTCGCCGTCGTGGAGACCTACACCATCGATCATCTGCGCCATCATCCCGATTTTCCGCGACGCTACCTGCTCGAGCCCGGCGAGCTGTTCCGCGCCCTCGCGCCCCTGCGCATCCTGCGCTACCAGGACGTGGACGACGGACGCGCGGCCTACGCGAGCGTGTTGGCCCGGAAAGATTTCGATCACGAGGATGCACCGGCAAGGGAATCGAGGAATTGACGTACAGCATCGAAGTAGCGGTCTGTGTCCACCAGGAACGCATCGTTGTGCCGTGCGCCGGCGATGGTGACGAAGGTCTTCGGCGCATGTGCAGCGTCGAAGAGACGGCGGCCCTGCTCGTAGGGAACCACCTCGTCGCGGTCGCCGTGGATGAAGAGCATCGGGCATCGGATCTTCGGGATCCGGTCAAGGTTGTCGAATCGGCGGGGCACCAGATAGGTAAGCGGTCCGGGAAGGATCCCAGCCGCCATCTCCTGCATCGATGTGAAAGGGGTCTCGATGATGAGCCCGCGAGGAGAGCGGCGAGTGGCGAGCTCGATCGCCACGGCACTCCCGAGCGACTGTCCGAAGTAGACGACACGTTCCCGGTCGACTTCGCCGCGTGACCGCACGTAGGCGAGGGCACCGCGCGCGTCGGCATAGAGACCAGCCTCCGACGCGCGCCCGCTGCTCTGCCCGTAGCCACGGTATCCGACCAGGAGGACGTTCGGCCCCACCTTGTCGTGCAACAGCTTCAGGGGCTCCAGACGGTGGCTGATGTTGCCGGCGTTCCCGTGGAACCACAGCACCGTCTCCGCTCGCTGACCCGGCACCCACCACCCGTGGAGCTGCTCGTTGTCGGCAGCCGGGAACCAGGCGTCTTCGTAGCGCAGACCGACGTCAGCCGGGCTGCCCGCGAGCTCGCGCTCCGGGAAGAAGATGAAGTGATTGATGATGCTCATCGACGACGTACCCGATGGTGCGCCAGCCCATCACAGTCGACCGTTCCGAGACCCGGGCGGGCTCTCAGCCATCGGACTCCAGCGCCGCGACCATCTCGGCGCCGAAGACGAACACGATGGCGGAGTAGTAGACGAACATCACGAATGCCATCAGCACGCCCAGCGGTCCGTAGATCTGATCGTAGAGGCCGAGGTTCAGCACGTAGAGCCGCAGCAGATGCCGCGCCAGCTCCCAGAGCACGGTGGCGACGAGCGCGCCGCCGAGCGCCGCACGCAACAGGATCCGCCGGTGGGGAAAGAATCGATAGACCACGAAGTACATGGTGGTCGAGAACACGAACCCCAGGCCGATGCTGATCCGTCCCATCCAGTGCGCCGGCACCGTCACTTCTCGCGCGGCGACGAGCTTGAGCCAGGCGAGCACCGCCGTCGTGCCGACGTTGCCGACGACGAGGGCGCCGAGGAGGAGGACCATCGCCGAGTCGAAGAGGAATCCATGGAGGAGGCGCTGGCCGCGGACGCCGAGGATGCGGTTGAGAACGATGCGCAGGGCACCGAAGAGCTGCGTCGAGAACAGGATCAGGATGGTGGTGGCCAACAGGCCCGAGCTGCTGCGCGTCTCGATGATCCGCAAGAGCGTGCGCGTGATCTCGTCCTGGTAGACCGGAACCGTGCTCGCCAGGGCGTCGCGGATCTGTCCCGTGACCGTCGCTGGCGAGAGCACGAACCCGGTAATGGACGCCACGAGGAAGAGCAGGGGAATGAAGCAGACCATGAAGAAGAAGGCGAGGCCGCCGGCGAGAAAGAAGCCCTGATTCCTGGCAAACCCGCGAAAAGCCTGACGAACGGCGTGCATGACCGGTGCTCGGGCAAAGCGTGTACGGGCGCCCACGGCGGCCGGGGCGGGAGCTTAGATTCCAGCGCCTCGGTCGGGCAAGACCCCGGCGGCACTGGCAGGAGGCTCAGGAGGACAGGCGCCGGCCGCGGGATTCGAGCCAGCGCTGCAGGGAGAACTGCGCCCGCAGCAGGTCCGTGGTGGTGAGGATCCCGCTCACGGACCCACCGTCGACCACCACGGGGAGGCAGTTGATCCGGTTCGTGAGCAGGAGGTGGATCGCTTCCGACACGGTCGCGTGCGGCCTGATGGTGATCGGATCCTTCGTCATGGCGACGCGCACTGCCGTGGCCTGCGCGTCGGGATTTCGTACCAAGGCCCGTAGCGCGCTCCGATCCGATAGCACCCCGGCGACGCGTGCCTCGTCGACGACCACGAGGTGGCGGAAGCCACGCTCGTTGAACAGCGAGATGGCGTCCGCGAGTGGTCGGTCCGCGTCGATCGTCACCACATCCCGGGTCATGAGATCCGCAACCGCAAGGAGCGCGGTTTCGAGGGCGAAGCTGTCTTCCTCCACCAGCCCGCTGAACACGACAGTCGAGTCCATGGTTCCTCCCCTACGCCCAGCTGGCCGGGAGCCCGCAGCCGGCACGCGCCGGAGATTTTCTCGGCACGTCGCGGAGGAAACTTGAGCGTTTACGGCTGGTGGCGCGCCCGCCGGTAGGCGTCGGCCATCGACCAGATCAGCAGTGCAGACAATCCCAGGAGAGCGGGCAGGACGACCTGACGGATCTCCGCCTGTATCCCGGGCAGCGCCATCGCCGCCAGGAGCTGGACCGTCGGGTCGGCAGGGCCGGCGGCCGGAATCCCCGTTGCCGGGGTCGCGGCCATGGCCGTGCTCACGACGCGCGCGACTCCGTCCTTGATCACGAGCCCGAGTCCCACCGCGGCGGCTCCCATCAGCGCGGCCTTGAGCCAGTCGCGATTGTAGAGCTGACCGAGGCCTGGAACCACGCTCGACAGCAGCGCCGCCGTGGCGGCACGCGCCCTGGTCCCCCGGCGCAGGAACATCCACGCCATGAGAGCAGTCTACGCCGGACGACGGAGCTCACAAGCAGCCGGCAGAGCCGCGGAGCCTGCAGGCGGCCACGGGGGATGGGGCAGGGCAGCGCCCGTGTTGCTCGTTGCCGTGCTACTTTCGCGAGCCCTTGCGGGCGCGCACCGGGGTGACAGCGGCAGGGCGCTTGGTCCGGGCCGGCCGCCGCGCCGGGGTGGTCCCGGTGCCGGTTCCGCGCTGCGACAAGCTCTGCTTGAGCGCTTCCATCAGATCGATGACCTGCGCGCGGCCCGTCTCCGCCGGAGGGGCCGTGACTTCCTCGCCCGCGACCTTCGCCTCCACCGCCTCGAGGACCCGGGCGCGATATCCGTCCTCGTACTTCTCGGGCTGGAACCGGTCCGCGGCGAGCTCGTCGATGAGCTTGCGCGCCAGCGTCATCTCGGTATCGCGAAGGCTCACCGTGCCGCCCTGATCGATCTCGCGCTGGTCACGCACCTCGTCGGCGAAGAAGGCGGTGTGAAGGACGAGTCCGTGCTCGGCCGCGCGCAGCACCACGAGATGCTCCTTGCCGTGGAGCACGTACTTCGCCACCGCGGCCTGATCGGCCGCCCGCATCGCCTCGGCGAGCAAGCGATAGGCCTTCTCGGCTCCCTTGTCGGGTCCCACGTAGTACGCGCGATCGAAGTAGATCGGATCGACGGCCGACAGGGGCACGAACTGCTCGATGTCGACGGCACGGGAGGCCTGCGCCTCCATGGCCTTCAGCTCGTCGTCGGTGAAGGTGACGTACTGGTTCTTCGAGAACTCGTAGCCGCGCACGAGCTCCTTGCGCTCCACGACCCGGTCACAGGTCGGACACACGTACTGCTGCCGGATGCGGGAGCCGCAGGCGCCATGCAGGAGATTGAAGCCCACGCCGGCGTTCGGCTGGCTGGCGGAGTAGAGCTTGATCGGAATCGAGACGAGCCCGAAGGAGATGGTCGCCGAGCCGATCGCGCGTGCCGCCATGGTGTTCCTCCGAGTGCCGCGTGCTCCCGCCGCCCGGAAGCGGGCCGCACCACATAGCGACCAACGCGACGTTATGCAATGGTCCCGTGGGTGTCAAACCGCGCCGCTGCGCGCAGCTCCCGGCGCGCCGAGCGCGCTGCGCTCGATCCAGCCGGCAATCGCCTCCGGCCGGTCGCCCTCAGATCTTGTACCGGGACAGGAGATTGCGTGCGATGACGAGCCGCTGAATCTCGTTGGTGCCCTCGCCGATGATCATCAGCGGGGCGTCGCGATAGTAGCGCTCGACCGGGAACTCCTTCGTGTACCCGTAGCCGCCGAGGATGCGCATCGCTTCGAGCGCCACCTCGTGGCCCGTCTCCGAGGCGAAGAGCTTCGCCATCCCCGCCTCGAGATCGCAGCGCTCGCCGCGGTCCTTCTTCTGCGCCGCGGCGTGCGTCAGCAAGCGCGCGGCCTCGATCTTCGTCGCCATGTCCGCGAGCTTGAGCTGCACGGCCTGATGCTGGCAGATGGGCTTGCCGAACGTTTCCCGCTGCTGAGAGTAGCGGATCGCGCACTCGAAGGCCGCACGCGCCAGGCCGACGGCGCGCGCGGCGATGTTGATGCGTCCGACCTCGAGGCCGCTCATCACGTGCTTGAATCCTTCGCCCTCGACGCGACCGATCAGGTTCTCCACCGGGACCGGAAAATCCTCGAACAGCACCTCCACGGTGTCCACGCCCTTGTATCCGAGCTTGTCGATGTCGCGGCTCACGGTGCAGCCCTTCGGTCCCTTCTCCGCCACGAATAGGCTGATCCCCTTACCGCCCGGATTCGCATGCGGGTCGGTTTTCGCCGCCAGCGCGAACATCGTCCCGTGCCGGCCGTTGGTGACGAACATCTTCGAGCCGTTGATGTAGTACGCATCACCACGGCGCACCGCAGTGGCGCGGATCTGCTGCGCGTCGCTGCCCGCGTGCGGCTCGGTGAGGGCGAGGGCGCCGCGCTTCTCTCCCGTCGCCATCGGCGGCAAGAAGCGCTTGCACTGCTCCTCCGTTCCGAACATCCGCAGGATGTAGGCCAGCAGCAGATGCGTATTGAGGATGCCGCTCAGGCTCATCCACCCACGGCACAGCTCCTCGACGATCATGGCGTAGGTCGTGAAGTCGAGGCCGAGGCCGCCGTACTGCTCCGGGATCGTCGCGCCGAAGAGCCCGAGCTCCCGCATGTGCGCGACCATCTCGGCCGGGTACTCGTTCGCGTGCTCGAGGCGCGACGCGTTGGGCAGGACCTCGCGCTCGACGAAGCGGCGGACCGCCTCGATGATCTCGCTGCGAAGTCCCTCGTGCTTGTCCAGAGTGGCGCTCACGGATTCCTCCTGTATCGACTATCGAAACAAATCACTCTCTGGCGGCCGGACGAATCGATGGCCGCCGCCGGCACCCGGCACGACCGGGGCGCCGCGTACGAGCACGGCCGGGACGCCGCGATCCTTCAGCATCAGCAGCCCGGCCGCGCACGCGATATCGTCGGCGACGGCCATCACCGTGTGGTGCAGCTCGCGTCCGTCGAGATCCCGCCGCCCGCGGAGGTCGAGGAACGGATCGATGCCGGCGACGCCGAGCGCCACCTCCGTGAGACCCTCACGCCACGGCCGGCCGAACGTGTCGGTCACGATCACGCCGAGCCACACACCGCGCGCGGCGGCGACGCGGGCGCGGAGCGCCTCGGCCGACGCATCGGCGTCGCGCGGCAGCAAGATCACGCTGTCGGGCTCCAGGCTATTCGACGCATCGACGCCGGCATTGGCGCACACCCACCCCGGACCGGTCTCGCAGATGAGATGCCCCCGGTCCATGCGAACGATGCGCCGGCTTTCGCGGAGGATGACCTCGACGAGGCGGGCGTCCTTGCCCGTGGTCGCCGCCACGCGGGCGGCGAACGGGGAGGGCTCGACGTCGGCAAGATGGACGACGGCTCCCTCCGCCTTCGAGACCACCTTCTGACAGACGGCGAGCACGTCACCGTCGGCCAGCCTGACGTCCGATGCGTCGATGGCCGCGAGGAGGATCGCCGCTAGATCGTCACCGGGGCGCACCCGGGGCACCCCATCGATCGGAATGAGCGTCAGCATGCTTCGAATGACACCCAAGGCGGCAGGCCGCGCCACTCACGGGCGCCGGCCGGGCACGAGTCGCGGCGCCCGCAGCCCACGGCTCGTCTGGCCGCCGCGCCGCGATCGACCATCGATGACCGATAGCGCGCCAAGCACGCGGCGAGCAAGAGCTGCGGCCCGCGCCGGGGATGCCATCAGCGTATCGGCCACGATGACCTGGCAGCCGGAGGCGGCGATGCGCGGCCCCAGCGCCGCATCCACGCGGTCGAGCACGAAGACGTCGGCGAAGTCTCGATACAGCCCGGCCACGCCGGCGGCCGACACGTCGACACCCATCCCGCGCAGCATCCGGTCCGCCGGTCCCCTGACCGGCCGCCCGCCGACGATCGGGGAAACCGCGGCCACCGGGGCTCCCCCCCGGCGCAGCGCATCGCGCACCCCGGGGAGCGCCAGGATCGGCCCGATACTGACGACGGGATTGCTGGGGGGCACGATCACCATGGCCGCCTCGCGCAGCGCCCGCAACACGGCCGGAAGCGGCCGCGCGCGGCGAATTCCCTCGAATTCGATCCGCTGCACCGCGCCGCGGCCGCGATCATGCACCAGGTACGCTTGGAACGGCCGCCGGCCGCGGGGGGTGTGCACGAAGGTGCGGACGCGGTCGTCGGTCATCGGCAAGAGCGTCGCACGGACACCGAAGCGGCGCGCAATCGCGGCGGTGACGGCACTGAGCGGTTCACCGGCTCGCAGCCGCTCGGTCCGAAACAGGTTCGTCGCCAGATCTCGGTCCCCGACCCGGAACCACGTGGTGGGGTAGAAGCGATCGAGACCGCGCAGACACGAGAAGCTGTCGCCGGCCAGCCCCCAGCCCCGCCGCCGCGGCGCCAGCCCGGCGAGGGTGTAGGTGAGCGTGTCGAGGTCCGGAGAGACGTGCAGACCGAAGAACGTCTCGTCGTCGGCGGTGTTGCCGATCACGACGAGCCGGCGAGGGTCAATGACTCGCGTGAGCCCGGCCAGAAACCGCGCCGCGCCCACTCCACCCGCCAGCACCGCGATCCGTCTCACGAGCCGCCTCCCGATCGTCGGCGCCGTCGTGGTGACGCCGCCCGTAGAGCGTGGTGCGCTCGACGGGAATCCTGCCCATGCCCTCGACCAGGGCTTGGATCTCCGCAGCGCTCGTGTATTCGCCCGCGTCGGCGCCCGCTTCGCGGGAGATGCTCTCCTCCATGAGTGTGCCGCCGAAGTCGTTACAGCCCGCCGCCAGCGAGAGCTGCGCCATGCCATGGCCGAGCTTCACCCACGACGTCTGCAGGTTGTCGATCACGCCGCGCAGCATGCAGCGAGAGACCGCGTACATGCGCATGTCGATCAAGCCCGTCGGCGTCGGCTGCACCAGGCCCTTCTGGTACAGCATCGTGTTCAGGTAGATGAAGCGTAGTGGCACGAACTCCGTGAAGCCGCCGGTGTCCCGCTGGATCGAGCGCAGGAGATCGATGTGGCGCGCGACGTGTGCCGGGGTCTCGATGTGGCCGTACATGATCGTGGAGGTGGTGGGAATGCCGAGACGGTGCGCCGTCGTCACGATCTCGACCCAGGTGCTCACGGTCACCTTCTTGTGGCTGAGGACGTCGCGCACCTCGTCGTCGAGGATCTCCGCCGCGGTACCGGGGAGGCTCCCGATGCCGGCGTCTCGCAGCATGGTCAGATAGTCGACGTAGCTCATGCCAGCCCGGCGGGCGCCGTACATGATCTCCATGGGGGAGAAGGCATGCACGTGCAGGCTCGGAAAGCGGCGCTTGATGGCGAGCAGGAGGTCCCGGTACGCGAAGGGCTCCATGTCGGGGTTGATGCCCCCCTGCATGCAGATCTCGGTGGCGCCCCGATCGACCGCCTCCTGTACCCGTTCGAGGATGCTCTCGAGCGAGTGAGTGTAGGCGTCCCCCTCCCACCGCTGGCGCTTGAAGGCGCAGAACTGGCAGCCGACGAAGCACACGTTGGTGAAATTGATGTTGCGATTGACGACGTAGGTGACCCGCTCGCCCACGTCGACCCGCCGGATCTCGTCCGCGGCCCGAATGAGCGCGCGCAGATCGTCGCCCTCGCAGCCGAGCAAGAGGATGCCCTCCTCGGGGGACGCCGGTGTTCCGGCGAGCGCCCGCTCGAGGATGCGGGCGATTGCGGGAGTCGCCCGTGCCAGATCCCGTGCCAGATCGTTGCCGCTCTCCACGTAGGACCGCACGGTCTCGAGGTCGTCACACAGCTGAGGCATGCTCGTCCTCCCGGATACGATCTTTCCCGGTACGATCCTCGGCCCGCCGCCCCACGCCGGGTGGCAGTCGCCCCGCGCCCGCGTCCGTCCCGACGCCGTCGCGCCACTCGGCCTCGAGCCGTGATCCGGCCGCGCCGACCGCGTCGAGCAGGCCCGGATCGAGCCATTGCTCGCAGACGTAGTCGGGATACACGCACAGGCGCGGGTGCAGGACGAACCCGGCGTCCGCACACGTCCCCGCCAGGGCCGTGAGATGCGGCCAGGGCGCCTCGGGGTTCACGAAGTCCTTGGTGACGGGCGATATGCCGCCCCAATCGTTGATGCCGGCCTGGAGCAGGAGACGATGATCCTCCGGGCTGAGATTCGGCGGCGCCTGGACGCTCACCGCCGGCCCGAGCAGGAGACGCGCCACGGCGACGGTTCGGGCCACGTCGAGGGCATCGGGCTCCGCGGCCGCGCGCATGGGCGTGTCCGGCTTGGCGCGGAAATTTTGCACGATGACCTCCTGGATGTGCCCGTAACGCCGATGCAGATCGCGAATCGCGAGCAGGCTCGCCACGCGCTCGCTCGTGGTCTCGCCGATGCCGATCAGGATTCCGGTCGTGAAGGGGATCCGCAGCTCGCCCGCCTCCTCGATCATCCGCAGGCGGACCGCCGGTTCTTTGTCCGGCGCGCGATGATGCGGCATGCCGCGGTCGCGAAGCCGCGGGCTCACGTTCTCGAGCATGAGGCCGAGGCTCGCGTTGACGGGCCTGAGCGCCGCCATCTCCTCCTTGGTCAGCACGCCCATGTTGGTGTGCGGCAGGAGGCCCTCTTCGAGCGCGATCTCGCACGCCTCCCGTACGTACGCGACGGTCGAGGCGTGCCCGAGCTCCGCGAGCGTCCGGCGGTACTGGCGAAAGATCGCCTCGGGTCTGTCGCCGAGGCACATGAGCGCCTCGGCGCAGCCGCGCACACGTCCCGCCCGTACGCTCTGGCGAATCTCGGCACGGGACATGGTCCATGCGCCCGGATCACGGGGATCCTTGCGGAAGGTGCAGTAGGAGCAACGGTCGCGGCAGAGGTTCGTGATCGGCAGAAAGACCTTCGGCGAGAACGTCACCCGCGTGCCGGTGGTGCGGTCGCGGACCGTTGCGGCGGCGGTCAGAAGGGCCGGCGTTGCCTCCGCCGGTCCGTCGAGCAGCGCGCAGTACGCGCCGGCGTCTAGGGTCTCACCGGCACGGGCAGCCGCGAGGAGGTCGTCCATCCGAGCCGCCACGCAGGAAGCGCCCGTGGCAGGCATCGTCGAGTGCAACGGCATGGGGTGGCCCGCGCCGGAGCTTGTCCGCCCGGCTGGCCGGCACCCTATCGAAGGCGTTCTGGACTATCAAGGGGAGCGGCGCCCGGAGCGCGCCGCCGATCCGGGGTGCTCGTCCGCCGTGTCGAGCAGCTCCAGCTCGAAGCGCTGCTGCAGGCCCACGGTGAGCTCATCGCTGGCGTGCAGGCGGCGCAGGTGCACCACGAGGCGGGCATGCTCCCAGGCAACCAGGAACGGGCGCAGGCCGGCGAGCACGGCCTCGAGCGCCGCGGGTTGCAGGCGAGCCAGAAGCAGGGTCGGGTCGGCCGCCGACTCGCCGACGATCTCCAGATCGTTGGCCGCGAGGGCCCGAAGCATCCTGGTGGCGGCCTGTACGAGCGTGTCGAGCTTTCGCACCGGCAGAACATGCGGAAAAAGTCCCTGATCGATCGCGCGCGCCAGCTCTTCGGTGGGAATGGCGACGTCGGCGCGGCCGATCCGCAGGCGTCCCGTGATGCAGCGATAGAGCATCGGATGGTCGAGGGTCACGCGCGCGGCGTCGAGTCCCGGGGCCATCCGCGTTCCTTCGACCACGAAGCGGCGCGCCGCGTTGCTCACCTCCCACCAGAGGACGGTCGTCGGGTCGGTCAGCGGACCACTTGCGGCCGCGTGGGGTGTCGTCTGCACCAGCAGCTCGACGAGATGCTTGCGGTGCTGCTCGAGGAACCGCCCGCGCTCCTCGCGCGCGGCCAATCGCCAGAGTGGATAGGAGGACCCGCTCACGTCGTCGTACTGGGTCAGGCGAATCACGTGCTCGCACGGCACGCAGCGCCAGAAGCGTTCCGGTGTCATGGGGCGCACCTCGCCTCCGGTTCCGGGACGATCGCCGTCGGCGCCGCGCGGACCGGGATCGTGATCCGCAGATCGGCGCCCGGGTTTCCATTTCGGACGTCGAGACGCCCATGCAGTGTCGCCACGATCGCGGCAGCGGTCGGCAGCCCGAGCCCGACGCCCCGGGCACCACCGGAGGCGAGCGTGGCCGCGATCTCGCGGGGAAGTCCGCCCCCGGCATCACGCACGACGATCGTCAGCGCCGCCCCCGCAACCGCGGCAGTGACCCGCACGTCCCCACCGGAGGTGAACTGGATCGCATTGTCGACGAGAACGTCGCACAGCCGGTGGAGCAGGCGCCGATCCGTGCGGACGGTGAGCCGAAGGCGCTCGGGAACCACGAGGCGGATTCCCTTGGCTGCTGCCCGCGGGCGGTGCGTCGCGGCGACCTCGGCGAGAAGACCGCCCAGATCCACCGGCTCGCTCTCGACGGCGATCGTGCCGGCGCGCAGGTCGGAGAGGAAGAGCAGGCCCTCGAGATACCGCAGCAGCCGGGCGTCGTCACCGCAGATCTCGGTGACTGCTCGGCGCTCCTCGTCCGTGGGTGCATCCGTGGCGCGAGTGCTCCCGCGCACGATCTCCAGCGCCGATCCCGCGAGCGCGTTGCCGATTGCGGCGCGCAAGCGTTCCTTGGTCTCCCGGAGCTGGCGCACGGCCTGCCGCCGCAGCGCCGCGCCCTTCACCAGCGCCCGAACGTGGTCGACGTCGAACGGCTTGGAGACACATCCGAAGACCTCGAAGGGCGCGCCCGGCGCGGTCGACGCGTCGGCCGGGCAGCCGCTGATGATCACCGCTTCGATGTCGCGATCGCCGGCACGCAGTCGCTCGAGCAACGCGACCCCGCCCATCCCCGGCATGCGCAGATCCAGAGTGATGACGTCGATCGGCGTGGACGTCAGCAGCGCCAGCGCTGCCTCGCCGGTCGGCGCAACGTAGACGGTGCACTCGCGGGCGAGTATGGCGCGTAGCGACTCGCGTACGCCCGGCTCATCGTCGACGACCAGTACTCTGGGAAGCGTATCCATGGCCGCACGCAACGAGCACGAAGCGTGCCACGAGGCATGGGGTACGCCTCGCGCTTCCGCTAGGCGCTCGCCATGCCCGATGCGCCCGAAGATCGGACACTTGCGCCCGAGGCCCCCAGGACGCCACCGGCGCGGCCGCGTGCTACCAAGGTGCAAAGTTGAACGACGCGGACGCGAACCGCACGCTTCGCAACACGGTTCGCACGCGCACGGACGGCGCGCGAAGTCCGCGTCAAGCCGATGACACGCGCCCCTCGGCGTCGCGAAACCGAGGCCTATGGCTCGGGGCCGGCCTGGATGCCGAGCTTGTCCATGCGGTACTTGAGGATCCGGCGGGTGGTCCCCAGCAGCTCGGCGGCCCGCGTCTGATTGAAGTCCAGCCGCGTGAGGGCCTCGAGCACCAGCTCGCGCTCGAACTCGTCGACCGCGTCGCCCAGGGACTTCCGGCCGCCCAGCACCTGGTCGCGCAGCGAGCCCGCGTCGGTCTCGCCACGGCGGATGTGGTCCGGGAGCTCCTCGGGCGGAATGATGGCGCCGTCGGAAAGGACCAGGACGCGTTCGATGACGTTCTCGAGCTCACGCACGTTTCCGGGCCAGGGATAGCGCAGCATCAAATCCACCGATTCGGGTGTGAACTGGCGCTCGGGAATCTGCATCTCGCCGCACTTCCGCTCGGTGAAGTAGCGAATCAGGTGGGTGATGTCGTCGCGGCGCTCGCGCAGGGGAGGGAGGTGGAGCGTCACGACGTTCAGCCGGTAGTAGAGGTCGGGACGAAACGTGCCGTCCTTCAGCGCCTGGGCGAGGTCTCGATTGGTCGCCGCGATGATGCGAACGTCGACGTGAATCGGTTGCGCACCGCCGACGTGCAAGAACTCGCCCTGCTCGAGAACCCGCAGCAGCTTCGCCTGGGTCTGCGGATGCATCTCGGCGATCTCGTCCAGGAAGAGGGTCCCCTGGTCGGCAAGCTCGAACTGCCCGAGCTTGCGTGTGTGCGCGTCGGTGAAGGCGCCTTTCTCGTGACCGAAGAGCTCGCTCTCGAGGAGCGTCGGTGGAATGGCGGCGCAGTTGAGCGCCACCAGCGGCTTGGCCGCCCGCGGCGAGTGGTAGTGGATCGCCTTCGAGATCAGCTCCTTGCCCGTACCGCTCTCGCCCGTGATCAGCACCGTGGTCTTGAGCGGCGCCACGGTCATCACGGTCTTGAAGATCTCCTGCATCTGCGAGGAGCGCCCGACGATGTTCTCGATGCTGTACTTCTGCCCCACTTCCGAGCGGAGACGGCCCACCTCCTCCACCAGGGCTCCGGTCTCCGTGGCCTTCCTCAGGATGACCCGGAGCTCGTCAACGTCGAACGGCTTCGTCACGTAGTAGAAGGCGCCGAGACGCATGGCCTCGACGGCCGTCTTCACCGTCTTCGTTGCCGTGAGCATGACCACCGGAAGCCCGTGCCACCGGCCCTTGATCCGCTCGAGGGCATCCATGCCGTCCATGCCGGGCATCAGGACATCGAGCAGGACCACGTCGGCCCGCCCCGTCTCCAAAAACTGCAGAGCGTCCTTGCCGCTCGTCGTGACGGTACACTCGTACTCGCCCTTGAGCGTCATCTTGAGCGACTCGCAGACCCCCGGCTCGTCGTCGACGATCAGCACCCGCTTTCGCACCGCCTCCGCCATTGCCCACCCCTCTTCATGCACTCCGCTGCGCCGTCCCGGATCCCGGAACGACTCGCACGACCGTATCGCTTCCCACGGAGCTCACCGCGACCTCGCCACCGCCGCGTTGCAGGATCGCGCGGGCCAGCACGAAGCGCAGCGGCAATGCGGCTGGCACGGGCACGCCGTCCGCGCCGTCGAGAAAGCTCTGCAGCTTGGTCGTCACCCCGACGGCGCCGGCGAAGCGCAGCTCCACCGCGGCGGCGGGGTCGATCTCGATCGAGAGCTCGTGATCACGGGGAAGCTCGCTCACGAGGCTCTCGAGCAGGTTGCGGAAGGCGTAGCCGAGATGCTTCGGGTCTCCCAGGATCGCGGCCCCATGGTTCCACCCCGCGCGACGCACCCGCACCTGGCGCTCTGCCAGCTCGGCCTCGACCGCCGCGAGGGCGTCGTCGAGCAAGTCCGCGAGCGCCAGCGCCTGGGCGCGTGGCGCGCCGAGACGGGCAAAGTCGAGCACGTTGTCGAGCAGCCCGTCCATGCGCCCGATCGCCTCGTTCGTCAGGGCGGCAAAGCGCTCGCGCAGCTCGGCGTCCTCGAGCAGTGACGGCAGATGGTCGGCGAAGGTCTTGATCGTCACCATCGGGTTCTTGAGCTCGTGGGCAAGCTCGGTGAGCACCAGCTCCAGCCGCACGTCGGCCGCGCCGGCGCCCGGCAGCGCGCCGGCGCGATCGATGGCCACGATCGTGGAGCGCTCACCTCGCCCTTCGTCGCCAGCCTCGGTCGCTTCGCTCTCGGTGGCATCGCTCACCGCCGCGATCGCGGACACCGGCGCCGGCGGGACGAGGCACTCGTCCCTGGGCACATCGAACAGCAGATCGTCGGGCCCGAGCCGATCGCCGCCGGCCAGGAGGGCAGAGCGCCGCAGGACCTGAGCGAGCTGCTCGAGATTCCCGGGCCAGGAAAAGCTCTCCAGCCGAGCGAGAGCGGCCGGGGTCAGGGTGAACGTCCGCCCGAGGCTCGCCCCGGCGCTCGCGAGGATCGTCCCGGCGATCATGGCGATGGCGCTGCGCCGATCGCGGAGCGCCGGCATCTCGATCACGATCTCGCCCAGGCGCGATGCCAGCGCTCGATCGAACGATCCGTCCCGGGACAGGGCCTCGAGGTCCGCGGACGTGGTGGCGATCAACCAGAACGGCAGCCCACCCTCGCTCGCCGGCAGCATCCCGTCGGTGAGCCACTCGACGAGGGTCGCCTCCGCTTCTCCCGGGAAGCCGTCGATGCCGTCGGTGAGAAGAGTGACGGTCCCGACGCGCCGCTGCGGGGGACCGGCGGGCAGACGACCCTGACGCAGCGGCGCCGCCGTGAGCGGGCTGATCCGGACCATGGGGCCGCTGCCCGCCGCCGTGTGCAGCGCCCGCGCGGCGGTGCGCTTGCCCGTGCCGCGCTCGCCCACGATCAGCACCGGAACCCTGGCGAGCGCCACCCCACCGGCCCGCTCGAGAAGCCGCATCAGGCTTTCGGGCGCGACGGGCGGTCCCAGGCGCGCCCTAGCCGTTGGGGAGAGATCGATACGCCCGTTCGTCGGCATCCACCACTCCCGCTGCACCATGGTCCGCTGCTGCACCACCGTCCACCGCCGCCAGGGTCTCTCGACGGAGCGGAAAGTTGACGAAGAAGACCGCGCCAGCGCCGGGTGCGCTCTGCACGTCGATGAAACCCCCGTGATCCTGAACGATTCGTCGCGCAATGAACAACCCGAGGCCGCTGCCGCCGGCCTTGGTGGTGAAGAACGGATCGAAGATCCGGCCGATATCCTCGGCCGCAATCCCCGGGCCTGAATCCCGGACCTCCACCTGGAAGTACGGCCGCGCTCCTCGACTGACGGCGCGGGTCGCGAGCGTCACCGCGCCGCCCGCGTTGCACGCATGCAAGGCGTTGAGCACCACGTTCAAGAAGACCTGCTTGATGCGAGCCTCCTCCACCGCGACCGAGGGCAGGGAGGGGTCGAGATTCACGTGGAACTCGATACTCCGCTTCTTCGTCTCACCGTCCACCAGGCGCCGAATCTGATCGAGGATATCGTTGATGTCCGCGGCATGGACCTCCGGCACGCTCGGACGGGCAAACGCCAGCAGATCGTTCACCAGCAGCGAGATCCGGTCGATCTCTGCCAGGGCCAGCTCTCGAAAGCTGGTGCAGAATTCCTCGTCGTGCAGGCGCTCGGGCAAGAGCTGGGCGAAGGTACGCACCGAGACCAGGGGATTGCGGATCTCGTGCGCGACGCTCGCAGCCAGCATCCCAATCGCCGACAACCGATCGCTCTGCGCCAGCAGACGCTGACAGCGGTCCAGATCCGCCCCGAGGCGGACGAGCCCAGCCCGCGCCGTCCGCGCACGCCGACCGACGACCGCGATGACTCCAACGGCGACCATGATCAGAAAGGCAAGGAACGTGCTGCCGGCCATCTCCGCTGGTACTGGGTCCACGGCGATCGGTGGCAACCATGGACCGCCCGAGCCATTCCGCTGCGCCGGCAGGCCGGCGCCGCATGCCCTACCTGAGGCTCAGCGGTGCGGGGGAAGGAGTCTGGAGAATCGGACGGCTAGCCCGACACACCGAGATCCGCTCGCCATCGCAGTCACCCTCACCCCAGCCACCGTGTGTCCCACCGTCGCGGCGTAAGTCTAGGGTTACGTGCACAGGCTGTCAAGTAACGTTTTGTACCGTTTTGCTCCGCCGGGCGCGAACAGGCGGGGGCGAACGGAGATAACCCGCAAAGACGAGGAGCAGCCCGCCGGCCAGGAGCACCTGTCCGGCGGTGAGCACCACGGAGTAGTACTGGAGCTTCGCCACCGCGATATTGTGTCGTTCCTGGCCCTCGCTTACGTCGCTGAAGGTGAACCCGGTGCTCAAGGTGGCGGGATCCCTGGCCGGGACGGCCGTCTTGGCGGCGATGTCCTCGTACTTCGCCAGGCGGATGCCGCCGACGACCCAGTTCGCGAGACCGAGACAGCAGAGCAGCGCGCCGGCGGTGACGAGCCCGCTGCGGCGGGGACGTGGTGCGGCGGGACGCGACGTCTCGACCATCGTCGCATGCGAGTATCCGCTCGCACCCCGATGCTGTCAATTCGAAAAACGCGCAAGCGCCGGGCACCGCTAGCCGCACACGACTTGGCTCGGTCCGGGGAACGTGGGACAATGCTCTCGGGATCATTTCGGCGGCCGACGCTCCGCCCGTCACGTCATGAGCGACCGTTCCCCCCCCGACATCGTCGCGCTGATCGAGCGCATGCTCGCCGGGGATCGCGTCGCCCTCGCACGCGTGCTGACCCTGGTCGAGAACCGTTCGCTGCCCGGGGCGCAGATCATGAGCCGGATCTACCCGCGGTGCGGCCGGGCCTACGTCGTCGGCATCACCGGTCCACCCGGAGCCGGAAAGTCCACCCTCACCAACGCGCTCGTGGCTCGCGCGCGCGCGGACGGGCACACAGTCGCCGTCATCGCGGTCGATCCGTCGAGCCCCTTCAGCGGCGGCGCCGTCCTCGGCGACCGCATCCGCATGCAGTCCCACTTCCTCGATCCGGGGGTGTTCATCCGCAGCCTCAGCAGCCGCGGCAGCCACGGGGGCGTGTCCCGCCCTACGCGCGACCTCACCCGGGTCCTCGATGCGTTCGGTTTCGACTACATCATCATCGAGACGGTGGGCGTGGGACAGACCGAGCTCGACGTCATGAGCCTCGCCGACACCACGATCGTCGTCTTGGTGCCGGAGGCGGGCGACACGATCCAGGTGATGAAGGCAGGCCTCCTCGAGATCGCCGACCTCTTCGTGGTGAACAAGGCCGATCGGGAAGGCGCCGAGCGGATGCGCACCGATCTCGAGGCGATGCTGCATCTGCGCGGGCCCTCGGCCTGGACCATTCCCGTCCTGCTCACCCAGGCGGCGCAGAACGTCGGAACCGAGGCGCTCTGGAACGGAATTCGCGCGCACCAAGCGCACCGAGCTGGGCAGGGTCGCAGCACAGCACCGGCCGGCGAGCGCCACGAGGCGGAGCTTCTCGACATTCTCGACGAGGAGCTGCGCCGGCGTATGCGGATCGCGCTCACCCACGCCCGCACCGACGGGATCGCCGCGGTGGTCGAGGCGGTGCGCCGCGGCACGATCGATCCTTATGCGGCCGCGCTCGAGATTCTGTCCGACGCCAAGCGTCTGGCGGCGCTGGTGGCGCCCGAGGGTTCGTCCCGGTGAGCCCGGGCGGAGCCGTCAATGAACCGCGTCTTCGTCGTCGGTGACGTCCACGGCTGCGCCGACGAGCTCGAGACGTTACTCGGATCCCTGGCCCTCGCGCCCGGCGACGCCGTGGTCTTCGTGGGAGACTACGTGGACCGCGGACCGGCATCGCAGGACGTCCTCGACCTCCTGATCGCATTGCGCCGGCGCGCGGAGATCCAGTCGACATTCCTCAAGGGGAATCACGAGGACATGCTGCTCGCCTACATGGGGCTCGCCGGCCAGCACGGCGAGTCCTACCTCCACAACGGAGGCGTCGACACCCTGGTGAGCTACGGACTGCATCCCCTCACGCCCGGCCCCGAGGTGGCCGCGGCGCTACCGGTTGCTCACCTCGAGTTCCTGTGCGAGCTCGCCCTGATCCACACGATCGGCCCCTTCCTCGTCACGCACGCGGGGATCGATCCGGAACGCCCGCTCGCGCAGCAGCGCGAGGAGGATCTCCTCTGGATCCGCGAGCGCTTCGTCAGCCACCCGCATCTCTTGCCGTACACGATCTGTTTCGGCCACACGCCGCGGCGGGACGTGCTTCTCCACCTGCCGTACAAGATCGGGCTGGACACGGGCTGCGTCTACGGCAACCGCCTGTCGTGCATCGAGCTGCGGGAAGCGCGTCTCTTCCAGGTGCGGCGAGGCGGGCGGCGGATCGAATCGCGGAACCTTCGCTCCCACTTCCGTGCCGCCGGCATCGCGCTGCCGCTCGACGCCGCGGCGCGCACCACGGGCAGTCCCGGACGCGGGGCCGGCAGCAACGAGGCGCCGGGCGCGCCTTGACCGTCCGGCCCGTCTTCGTCCAAGCTGGCGTCCTCTCGCACGGGTGCCTGCGGGCACCGACCGGAACGGCTCGGCGGTGTAGCTCAGCTGGCTAGAGCAGGGGTCTCATAAGCCCCGTGTCGGCGGTTCGACTCCGCCCACCGCCACTCGCCATCAGCGGCGCCGGCACCCCGTCGCCTACCCGGGCGGACGGATCGTGCGCCGGTGCGCACTCACTCAAGGCGCGGCGTCCGCGGGGGTGGCGGCGAACGCCCCGGCCGCCACCCCGGCGACCTGCGCTTCGCTCCGGGAGAAGAGCTTCCGGGCGTCGATTTTGTGCTGCAGAAAGGACAGAATGTCGTCGCGGAGAAGATACACCGCGAGCTGCTGATACCGTCCCGGATCCTGCGTCGCGGTACTCTCCAGCTCGGTCAGGTCTCGATAGGGGCGATGGGAGTACAGCAGCTCGACCGCGACCCCTTCGGCGGGCACCTCGCAGCTGCGCAGGCGCTCCAACGCCGGCGTCACGACCTCGCTCCACAGCCGGCTGGCCCGTTGCCGGCGGTGCGTCTCGCGCGAGTTGAAGATGATGCCGGTCTCGACGAAGAAGACGAGGTAGCGATGTGCGCCGTGGGCCTCCACTCCGCGCACCCGAACCCCAGCGGTCAAGATCGATCCGGCACGAATGGCCTGGTGGAGCAGCTGCAGTTGCAGCAGCAAGGCGTCAGACCCGTACGTGTCCTTCGTCTCCTTGAGCAGGGCCACGATGTCCGCCGGCAACCCTTCGGCCGCCACGCCGCCGTGGTCCGCGAGCGGCAGGGACTCGCCAGCAAGGGCCGGCGCGAGCAGGCAGAGCCCGACGACGGCACAGAGCGTGACGGCTTCGACGAGCGCGCGCATGCGAGAAACGGGCGGCGATTATGAGTCGCGACACCCTGATCCGCAAGGTCACCGACGCCATCGGCGCACATGCGCTCGTGCGCCCGGGTGATCACGTTCTGGTGGCCGTGTCCGGCGGCGCGGATTCCGTGGCGCTCCTCGCTGCGCTCGATGCCCTGCGCGCGGCATGGTCGCTGCGCCTCACGGTCTGGCACCTCGATCACGGGCTGCGCGCCCTTGAGTCGGCCCGCGACCGCGACTTCGTCGCGCGCCTCGCGGCCACCTTCGGGCTGCCGATCATCGTCGAGCGGACACGCATCCCCCCGGGAAACAACCTCGAGGCCCGCGCCCGAGACGCGCGCTACGGGAGGCTCGCTGTGGCCGCACGCGATGCGGGTTGTCGCCGGATCGCCGTGGGGCACACGCTGACGGACCAGGCGGAGACCGTGCTGCTGCGATTGCTACGCGGGGCGGGAACCCGCGGGCTCGGCGGCATGGCGCCGCGCCGGGGCGCCATCATCAGGCCGCTGCTCGAGTGCAGCCGGGAGGACATCGTCGCGTTCCTCCGGAGCCGCGGCCTCTCGTGGGTCGAGGATTCGTCCAACGGTGACGAGCGCTTCGCACGCAACCGGGTACGACATCGCCTGCTGCCCGCGCTGATCGCGCTCGCGGGCGACCATGTGCCTGAAACCCTGGCGCGGACCGCGGTGCTCCTTCGTGCCGACGAGCGTTTCCTCGACGCCGTCGCGCGCCGGCGCCTCGGAGGCGCCCGCCGATCCCCGCAGCTCGCCGTCGCCCGCGTGCGCCGGCTCGCGCCCGCCATCCGGGCCAGAGCGTTGCGCGTGTGGCTCGCGGCCGCGCGCGGCTCGTTGCGGGGGATCGCCTGGACGCACCTGCACCGTCTCGGGAAGCACCTCGATTCGACCGAGAGCGGATCGCTCGCACTGCCAGGAGGTGTCGTCCGCTACGAGCGCGGCCTGCTCCGCTGGGACGCGGGTTCCGAGCCGACGGCTCCATTCAGCCACTCCATCGAATCGCCGGGGCGCGTCTCTCGGCCCGATCTCGGCTGGGAGCTCGACGTGAGCGCCCCGCAGCCTTGGACAGGGACGCTGCCTGCGGATGCGTGGACTGCCGTCTTCGATCGGGCCCGCTTGCCGTGTGGGCTCGTCGTGCGCGAGGCGCGGCCCGGGGATCGGATGAGGCCGATCGGCCTGGGGGGACATCAAAAGCTCCACGACCTGTTCATCAACGCCAAGGTGGGCCGGAGCCGCCGCCGCGCGTGGCCGGTGCTGGCGGCGGGCACCGATGTCTTGTGGGTTCCCGGTCTCGCACGGAGCGAGTTCGCCGCCGTCGGCGCTGCCACCACGCACATCGTGAGGGCGGGCTGTCGATTCTTTGGCTGAGCGCCGTGACCGCCCGCTACCAGGCGGCGGCTCGACGAAGCCCGCTCGAGCCGCCGCAGTGTCGCATGCGCGGCAAGCAGCGGCCTGCGGCCTTCGTCATTGCTGGCCATATGGCCCCATGGTACGATGACGTGGGCGGTGTATTGCGCCCGGGAGCGTCAAACGTGAATCAGGCATCCTCGCCTAGGAACGTCGGGCTGTGGGTAGTCCTCTGCCTCATGCTCGTCGTCGTGCTGCTGCTCTTCCGCGGCCAGCAGGCCACCGAGGAGAAGGCCGTCTTCAGCGACTTCATGGACGCCGTGGCCCGCGGCGAGGTGGCCGAGGTTCTCATCCAGGGCTCCGACATCCGCTACCAAGCGAACGACGGCACGATCCGCACGACGTACTCCCCTGGCTACCCGGACCTCGTCGCCGTGCTGCGGGAGAAGGGCATCAAGATCGCAGCACGGGAAGAGGCGCGCGAACCGTTCTACGTGACGTTCCTCATCCAGTGGCTGCTGCCGATGCTGCTGTTCATCGGCGTCTGGGTGTTCTTCATGCGCCAGATGCAGATCGGCGGCGGCAAGGCCATGTCCTTCGGCAAGAGCCGTGCGAAGCTGTTGTCGGCGAACCAGCAGAAGGTCACCTTCGATGACGTCGCCGGCATCGACGAGGCGAAGGAGGAGCTGCAGGAGATCATCGCGTTCCTGAAGGACCCGAAGAAGTTCACCAAGCTCGGCGGGCGGATCCCGAAGGGAGTCCTCGTCGTGGGTCCCCCGGGGACCGGCAAGACTCTGCTGGCTCGGGCCATCGCCGGCGAAGCCGGGGTTCCCTTCTTTTCCATCAGCGGCTCCGATTTCGTGGAGATGTTCGTCGGCGTCGGTGCCTCGCGGGTCCGCGACCTCTTCGTTCAGGGAAAGAAGAATGCGCCGTGCATCATCTTCATCGACGAGATCGACGCCGTCGGGCGGCATCGCGGCGCCGGACTGGGCGGCGGTCATGACGAGCGGGAGCAGACGCTGAACCAGCTCCTGGTCGAGATGGACGGCTTCGAGGGTAACGACGGAGTCATCCTCGTGGCGGCCACGAATCGGCCCGACGTCCTCGATCCGGCGCTCCTGCGGCCCGGCCGCTTCGATCGTCGCGTCGTCGTCCCGCGCCCCGACGTGAAGGGCCGCGAGGGCATTCTCCGGGTGCACATGCGCGGGGTAGCGGTCGACGACAGCGTCGACATCTCGTCGCTCGCGCGCGGCACGCCTGGCTTTGCCGGGGCGGACCTGGAGAATCTGGTGAACGAGGCGGCGCTGCTGGCCGCGCGCCGCAACAAGGACCGCGTCGGGATGGACGAGTTCGAGGCGGCGAAAGACAAGGTGATGATGGGCTCGGAGCGGCGATCCATGATTCTCAGCGTGGACGAGCGCAGAACCACCGCCTATCACGAGGGGGGACACGCGCTCGTTGCCAAGCTCTGCCCGAGCGCCGACCCGGTCCACAAGGTCACCATCATCCCGCGCGGCATGGCGCTCGGCGTCACCCAGCAGGTCCCCATCGACGACCGCCATACGTGGTCCCGGTCCTATCTGCTGGATCGGCTTGCGATCATGTTCGGGGGGCGGGCGGCCGAGGAGCTGGTGCTCGGCGAGATCACCACGGGCGCGGGCGACGACATCGAGCGGGCCAGCGAGCTCGCGCGCATGATGGTGGTCCGCTGGGGCATGAGCGAGCGGTTGGGGCCGATCGGCTTGGGGCGCAAGGACGAGGAAATCTTTCTCGGGCGTGACTTCACGCAGCGCGTGGAATACTCCGAACGCACGGCGGTCGAGATCGATCAGGAGATCCGCCGCATCGCCCTCGAGGCATACGAGCGCGCCCGGGGCATGCTACGCAAGAACCTCGAGGCGCTGCACAAGATCGCCGAAACCCTGCTGGAGCGCGAGGTGCTCGACGGAAGCGAGATCGACCAGATCGTTCGGCAGTACGGTCACAGGGGCGCGTCCGGCATCGGTCCTGTCGCCGCGACGGCGTGAAGCGGCGCTCGGGGGACCGGCCCCGAGCTCGTACAACCCTACTCCGAGGTTCGGAAGATAATCCGGCCGGTGCGTAGGCCGGCACGGGCTTCGCCATGACTTCCCGTGGAAGGCGTCTGCTAGCCCTCAGCGATCCCCGTGGAACGGGCAGGGTTGGTGTCCTCGGGATCCTGAACGTCACCCCCGATTCGTTCTCCGACGGCGGCCGTCACATGGAGCCCGCCGAGGCGGCCGCCCGGGCCGAGGAGATGGTCGCCGAAGGCGCCGATGCCGTGGACGTGGGCGCGGAGTCGACCCGGCCCGGAGCCGCGCCGGTGCCCGAGGAGGAGGAGCTCCGCCGCCTCCTGCCCGCCCTCGGAATGGTTCGTTCCCGGGTGGATGTGCCCATCTCCGTGGACACCTACAAGGCCACGGTGGCGCGCGCCGCCCTCGACGCGGGCGCCGACATCATCAACGACGTGAGCGCCGGTCGCGATCCGGCGATGTTTCGCGTCGTCGCTGCGGCGGACGCGCCCATCGTCCTCATGCACATGCAGGGCACGCCCGCCACCATGCAGGGCGATCCGGTCTATCCCGGCGAGGACGTCGTCGGAGCCGTGCGGGGCTTTCTCCAGGATCGGATCGCCGCGGCGCTGGCCGCCGGTGTCGCACGCGATGCCATCGTGATCGATCCCGGCATCGGGTTCGGGAAGACGCCGGCGCACAATCTGATGCTCATCAGCCGCCTCGACGCGATCGTGGCCCTGGGACATGCGGTGCTGATCGGCCCCTCGCGCAAGCGCTTCATTGCCGCCGTCGTGGACGGCTCTCCACTCGAACGCCTTGAGGGAACCGCGGCTGCGGTGGCGCTGGCGGTCGATCGGGGCGCCAGCTTGGTTCGAATCCACGACGTCGCGCCCATGGTGCGGGTCGTGCGGATGGCGGAGGCCTTGCGGCGGTTCCGGAAGGCGCCCGCCCCCGGCCGCAGCATCGAGGTCTCGGAGGACGGCGTGTAATGCAGCTGCCGGATCTGCTGACGAACTTCCGCTGGCAGGACGCGGCGGATATCGCCGTCGTTGCTCTGCTCATCTACTGGGTGGTCAACCTGATCCGCGGCACCCGCGCCGCGGCCATGCTCCTCGGCCTCCTCGCCGTATGGGGCGTTTACTTCGGGGCCCAGCGCCTCGAGCTCCTGAGCACCTACACGATCCTGCACACGCTCCTGAGCCAGATCCTCCTAGTCATCGTGGTGATCTTCCAGAGCGACATTCGGCGCGCCCTTACCCAAGTCGGCACCGGCGCGCTGTTCACGGGCCGCGAGCGTCAGGAGCAGCGGCAGGCGGTTGCAGAAGTGGGCAGGGCAGTGGTGTCCCTGGCGGCTCGCCGGGTGGGTGCGCTCATCGTTCTGCAACGGGAGATCGGCCTCAACGACTACATCGAGGTCGGGACCGCGCTCGACGCGCGCGTGAGCCGTGAGCTGATCAGCAGCATCTTCATGCCCCAGTCGCCGATCCACGACGGCGCCCTGATCATTCAGCAGGGCCGCATCACCGCCGCGGGCTGCATTCTCCCCCTGACCGCGAATCCCCTGGTGAGCCGCGCGCTCGGCACCCGCCACCGGGCGGCGATCGGCCTGACGGAGGAGACGGACGCGGTCGCCGTCGTCGTCTCGGCGGAGGAGGGCGCCATCTCGGTGGTCCATCACGGACGGCTCACCCCGGGCATGGACGGCACCACGCTGCGCGCAACCCTCGATCGGCTGTTCGCATGAGGGAGACCCCGAACTCGCTGGTCGTCCTCGCCGGCGCACGTCGGTTCGTGCGGAGGAGGCGATGAGCGCGCTGCGCCGCGTCTGGCGCCTTCTCAGCCGCAATCTCGCGTGGAAGATCGCGGCCCTGCTCGCCTCGACCGCGCTGTGGATGGCCATCAACGGCAGCGAGCCCAACGCCGACCGCTATCTGCGCCTCGGCCTCAGCCCCTTCGGCCTCTCGAAGCGGTTGGCCGTTGCCAATCGCCTGGCGGGAACGGTCGAAGTGCAGATCCGCGGTCCGCGCAGCATTCTGCGCACGATCGACGAGGAGGCCTATCGCGTGCCCCTCGACCTTCGCGGCTTGCGCACCGGTCCCGCGTCGGTGAAGCTTCCCACCGACCTGCTCAATTTTCCGCGCCGTGTGAAGGTCATTCGGATCACGCCCGCGCGCGTGGATCTCCGTATCGAGCGTCTGGTCCGCCGTTCACTGCCGGTCAAGCCGGTGCTGGTACCGGGCGAGCGAAACGGCTATACGATCTCGGACGTGACGGTGGATCCGGCGGAGGTGGAGGTTTCCGGCCCGGCCGGTCGGATCGCGCAGCTGCAGTCCGTGGAGACGGAGCCGGTGAGCACCATCAACGCCAAGGGATACGTCGAGCGTGAGGCCGCCCTCGCCGCCGGGGAGTGGCTGGCGTTCTTTCCGGAAAGCGTCCGCGTCGCCTTCACCGTCAACGAGGCGGAGGGGCGGCGCGTCTTCCCGGACTTGCCGGTCGCGGTGCGAAACGCCGACCGCGCCGCACGGGTGGAGCCAGATGCCGTCGCGCTGACCGTGCGCGGCTCGCAACGCGCCGTCGCCAGCCTACAGCTCGGGACGGGTGTTGTGTACGTCGACGTCGCCGGCCTGGCCGACGGACAGCATCGACTCCCCGTCGATCTCGCCCTTCCCGACGGCATCGAAATCGAGGGGGTCGAGCCCGACGAAGTGAGCGTCACGATCGGGCCCGCGGTCGCCGCGGGGCCCGCGCGCGACGAGACGAAGAGATGAACCGCCTCGGCGCATCGACGACCCAGCTCAAGCAGGGCAAGCCGGCCAAACAGGGAAGCGAGAGGGGCGCAGCCCGGCGTCTCTTCGGTACCGATGGCATCCGCGGGCTCGCCAATGTCGAGCCCATGAACTCGGAGGTGGCGCTCCGACTCGGCAGGGCCATCGCCCACGTCTGCAAGGCGCAGAGCAGCGTACGGCGCCACAAGATCGTCATCGGCAAGGACACCCGTCTCTCCGGGTACATGCTGGAGACCGCCATGGCCTCCGGCATCTGCTCCATGGGCGTCGACGTGCTGCTCGTTGGGCCCATGCCCACGCCCGGCATCGCTTTCCTCACACGCAGCATGCGCGCGGACGCGGGCGTGGTGATCTCCGCGTCGCACAACCCGTTTCAGGACAACGGCATCAAGTTTTTTTCCCGCACCGGCTTCAAGCTTCCCGACGAGGTGGAGGCCCACATCGAGGAGCTGGTGCTGTCGCCGTCCATCGACGATCTCCGCCCGACGGCGGCCCACATCGGGAAGGCCTATCGCATCGATGACGCCGCGGGGCGCTACAATGTGTTCGCCAAGAACACGTTTCCCCGCCATCTCACGCTCGACGGCCTCACGATCGTCGTCGATTGCGCCAACGGGGCGGCCTATCGCGTGGCGCCCGAGGTCCTCGAGGAGCTGGGTGCCAAGGTGATCGCGATCGGCGTGGAGCCGGACGGCGAGAACATCAACCGGGATTGCGGCGCCCTGCATCCCGGGGGCGTGCAGCGTCTGGTACAGGAGCTCGGGGCGAACGTCGGCATCGCGCTCGACGGCGACGCCGACCGCGCGATCCTCGTGGACGAGCGCGGCAACATCGTCGACGGCGACGCGGTGCTCGCCATGGCCGCTGCGGAGTTGCACGCGGCGGGCGCGCTACGGCACGGCACCGTGGTGGCGACGGTCATGAGTAACCTCGGCCTCGAGCTCGCGATGCGCGAGCGCGGCATTGCGCTCGTTCGCAGCGCCGTCGGGGACCGCTACGTGGTCGAAGCGATGCTGGCCGGCAACTACAACGTCGGCGGCGAGCAGTCGGGCCACGTGGTGTTTCTCGACCACAGCACGACCGGCGATGGTATCATCACGGCGCTCACCATCCTCGGGCTCATGGTCAACGCCGGCCGCCCGCTCTTCGAGCTGGCCAAGATTCTCACCAAGGTACCGCAAGAGCTCGTGAACGTGCCGGTGAAGCGCAAGCCGGACCTTCACTCGGTACCGGCCGTGGCAGCCGCCGTCGCGGCGGCCGAGCAGGACCTGGGGGATCGTAGCCGGGTGCTCCTGCGCTACTCGGGCACGGAGTCCCTGGCGCGAGTGATGGTGGAAGGGGAGGACATCGAGCGGGTCCGCGGTGCCGTGGCGCGGATCGCGGATGCGATACGCGCGTCGCTCGGGTGAGCCCCAGCGCGCCGCACGGCGGCCACGCCCGCGCGCGCACATCGCCCGATGCATCGCTCGCGATCGCACACGGCGGTGGCGGCAGTCGCACGCCGAGGGTCGTCTCGCTGAAGATGTCGGTCTCGTAGCCGGTGGCCCGGATCGATGCACCTCCCGCGACCGACGCGTCACTCCAGCGAGCCCGATGGCGGAGGAAGCGACCGAGGCCCCGCGATGCTGGTGGTGACCGCTGCGGAAATGCGTGAGCTCGATCGCTTGACGATCGAGCGCCACGGAACACCAGGCCACGTCCTGATGGAGCGGGCGGGGGCGGGCGCCGCGCAGGTGTTCTGGCGCGAGTTTCCCGGTGTCCGCACGAAGCCCGTGGTCGTCGCGGGCAAGGGCAACAACGGCGGGGATGGCTTCGTGATGGCCCGGCATCTCCGAGCCCGTCGCGTCCCCTGTGACGTCGTGCTTCTCGGGCGCGCGAGCGACGTGGGCGGTGACGCCGCACGTCAGCTGCGCGCCTTTCGGCGCCAGGGCGGGCGTGTGGTCGAGGCCCCGGGCGCTGACGGCGTCGCCGCGGTTCGCGCTGCCCTGGAACGCAACCGCAGCGTGATCGACGCGATCTTCGGCACGGGGCTCAACGCGCCCGTCGCCGGACCGATCGCCGAGACCGTTGCGTTGATCAACGCCTCGGGGCTGCCGGTCTTCTCGGTCGACATGCCCTCGGGCCTCGATGCCGACACGGGCCAGCCCCTCGGGGTGGCCGTGCAGGCAGAGGCCACGGCCACCTTCGGCTTTCCGAAGGTGGGCCAGCTTCTCTTTCCCGGTGCGAGCCACGTGGGCACCCTGGTGGTCGTCGATATCGGCATCGCTGCCGAGGCCGTGCGCACGGTCGGCCCAGCGACCAACCTGCTGGACGCGGCTGACGCGGGTCGCCTGCTCCCGCCCCGCCCACGTGACGCTCACAAGGGAGACGCCGGGCACGTGCTGCTCGTCGCCGGCGGACGCGGGAAGTGCGGCGCCGCGGTGCTGGCGGCGCGCAGCGCCGTCCGTTCAGGGGCCGGGCTCACGACGCTGGCGCTGCCGGCGTCGGAGCGGGGAGTCGTGGCTGCCGGTCTCCTCGAGGTGATGACCGCGTCTCTCGCCGATACCGCCGACGGGCAGTTCGGTCCGGTGAAGGCTCCGGAGCTCGACGCGCTCCTCGCCGGCAAGACGAGCGTCGTCGCCGGCCCCGGAATCGGGGTCTCCGAGGGCACGCGCGCGCTCGTCCGCGCGCTCATCCGGCGCTGCGGCGCGCCGCTGATTCTCGATGCCGATGGCCTCAATTGCATCGCCGACGATCCTGACGTGTTGCGAGCTCGAACGGCGCCGACCGTGCTCACCCCACATCCGGGCGAGATGAGCCGCCTCTGCGCACGACCGCTTGCTGACCTCCAGGCCGACCGGCTCACGGCGGCGCGGGCGCTGGCGCGCCGGACGGGCGCGTGCGTGGTCCTGAAGGGGGCGCGAACCGTGATCGCTGCGGCCGACGATCGCGCCTGCATCAACGCGACGGGAAACCCGGGTATGGCCAGTGGCGGCATGGGCGACGTTCTCGCGGGCGTCATCGGAGCACTCTGCGCCCAGGGCCTCGCGGCATTCGATGCCGCCGCCCTCGGCGCTTTCGTCCACGGTTCCGCTGCCGACGGCGCCGCCCGCACACGCGGCGGCGAGATCGGCATCAACGCCTCGGACGTGATCGACGGCCTGCCGCGAGCGATCGCGGAGGCGCAGGCGGCGGCTTTCGATGGACCGCTCGGAGGTCGCGCCGGAATTCCGCAGCCCGCGCCCGTGCTCCGCTCTCGCCGGGCGGCTCGATGACCCTGCACAGCGACAGCCCCGAGGCGACCGAGCGAATCGGTCGGCGGCTCGGCGCCGCGTGCGTGGGCGGTGAGCTGATCGGTCTCGTGGGCGAGCTCGGCGCCGGGAAGACGTGCTTCGCACGGGGCATTGCCGCGGGGCTCGACATCGACCCCGTCACGATCACCAGCCCGTCCTTCACCCTGGTCGCCGAGCATCGCGGGCGGCTGCCCCTCTATCACGTCGACCTGTATCGCCTCGACACGGCCTCCATCGACGCGCTATGGTTACGCGAGTATCTTTTCGGCAGCGGGGTCGCCGTCGTCGAGTGGTTCGACCGGTTGACGGTCCCAGTGGTCGATGAGCGGCTCGTCGTCTCCTTCGGTTTCACCAGCGAGACCGGTCGAGTCCTGAGTGTGACCGCCGTGGGTCCACGACACGAGACCCTCGCTCGGTCCGTCGGGTGAGCGAGACGTGCGCATGGCCTTGGTGGTTCAGAAGTTCGGTGGCACATCCGTCGGCACCTTGGAGCGCATCAAGCAGGTTGCGCGGCGGGCCGTGGCCACGCGGGCCGCAGGGCACCGCCTCATCGTGGTGGTGTCCGCGATGGCCGGAGAGACGGACCGACTCCTCAAGCTCGCCGACGAGGCGTCCGGGCATCCGGACCCGCGCGAGCGCGACGTTCTGGTCTCGAGCGGCGAGCAGGTCAGCGTCGCGCTCGTGGCGATTGCGATCCGCGATCTCGGCTACCCCGCAGTCTCCTTCCTGGGAAGCCAGATTCCCATCGTGACCGACAGCGCCTTTGGTGCCGCGCGCATTGACCGGATCGACTCCGCGGCCGTCTTGCGGGCCCTGGACAACGGGCATATCGTGGTCGTCGCGGGCTTCCAGGGAGTGGACCGAGCCGGAAACGTCACCACCCTCGGGCGCGGCGGATCGGACACGACTGCGGTCGCCATTGCGGCGGCCGTCGGGGCCTCGTCGTGCGAGATCTACACCGACGTGGAGGGGGTGTTCACGAGCGACCCGCGCCTGTGTCCGCAGGCGAGGAAGCTGGCGCGCATCTCCTACGACGAGATGCTCGAGCTGGCGAGCCTCGGGGCGAAGGTCCTCCAGAACCGCTCCGTGGAGTTCGCCAAACGCTATCGCGTGCCGTTGCACGTACGGTCGAGCTTCAACGACGAGGAAGGAACCTGGGTCGTGTCCGAAGAACGGGGCATGGAAGAGGTGAACGTCGCGGGCGTCACCTACGATCGCAACCAGGCCAAGATCACCCTGCTGCGGGTGCCGGATCGTCCCGGGCTCGCCGCGCGGATCTTCGGTCTGATCGCGAGCGCCAACATCATCGTCGACATGATCGTGCAAACCGGCAGTGCCGACGGCACCACGGACCTCACGTTCACGGTGCACCAGAACGACCATGAGCGGGCCCTGGAGCTGATCCGCCCGACGGCTCACGAGATCGGCGCGGCGGGGGTCACCGGCCAGACGGGCATCGCCAAGGTCTCGATCGTCGGGCTCGGCATGCGGAGCCACGCGGGCATCGCGGCCCGCATGTTCGAGGTTCTGGCCCGCGAGGGCATCAACATCCAGCTCATCTCGACGTCGGAGATCAAGGTCTCCGTGGCGATCGACGCCAAGTACACGGAGCTTGCGGTCCGCGTTCTGCACGACAACCTCGTCACCGCAGCGCCCGGTGGCGAGGGCCGCCGCGGGCCTGGATGATGAAACAGATCGAGCTCTACGATACGACGCTCCGTGACGGGGCGCAGTCGGAGGACGTGGCGTTCACGATGGAGGACAAGCTCCGCATCGTCGAGCGCCTCGACGACTTCGGCATCCAGTACATCGAAGGCGGATGGCCGGGATCGAATCCGCGCGACACGCGATTCTTCAGCGAGGCGGCAACGCTTCGCCTCCGGCATGCCCGGGTCGCCGCGTTCGGCGCTACGCGCCGTCCTCATGTCAGCGCGGAGAAGGACGAGAACCTCAATGCCGTGCTCCGGGCGAACACCCCCGTGGCGACCATCGTCGGCAAGACCTGGGATCTGCACGTCCGCGACGACCTGCGCATCCCGCTCGAAGCGAACCTCGAGGTCATTCGCGACTCGATCGCCTATCTGTCGCGTCGTCTCGACGAGGTGATCTTCGACGCCGAGCACTTCTTCGACGGCTGGCGCGCCAATCCCGAGTACACGCTCCGTTGCCTGCGCGCCGCCGCGGAGGGTGGCGCTCGCTTGCTGTGCCTGTGCGATACCCGCGGCAGCAGCCTGCCGGATCACATCACCCGTGGCGTGGACGCCGCTCGCGCGGTGGGGCATCCCGTTGGTGTTCACTGCCACAACGACATGGAGCTGGCGGTGGCCAATTCGCTGGCGGGGGTGGGCGCCGGGGCGCTTCAGGTCCAGGGAACCATGAACGGCATCGGCGAGCGCTGTGGCAATGCCAACCTCTGCTCGGTGATCCCGGCCCTGCAGCTGAAGATGGGCTACCGCTGCGTGAGCCCGGCCCAGCTGAAGAAGCTGCAGGCCGTGTCTCGCTTCGTATACGAGCTCGCCAACATCGAGCCTCCCAAGCGTCAGCCTTTCGTCGGGGCGAGTGCCTTCGCGCACAAGGGTGGGCTGCACGTGGCGGCCGTCCAGAAGAACCCGGAGACGTACGAGCACATGGACCCGGCCGAGGTCGGCAACCGGCAACGTGTCCTCGTTTCGGATCTCGCGGGGCGGAGTAACATCCTCTACAAGGCGGCCGAGTACGATCTCCCGGTCGACGCGAAGAGCCCGGCGGTGAAGCAGTTGCTGGCGGAGCTGAAGAGCCTCGAGGATCGCGGTTTCCAGTTCGAAGGCGCCGAAGCGTCCTTCGAGCTGCTGATGCAGAAGGCCCTCAACGGGAAGGTTCGGCATTTTCGCCTGATCGGTTTTCGCGTCATCGACGAGAAGCGCAAGGAGGACGAGCCGCCCATCTCCGAGGCGACCATCATGCTCGAGGGGCCCGACGGCCAGGTGGAACACACGGCGGCGCAGGGCAACGGGCCGGTCAACGCCCTCGACCGCGCGCTCCGCAAGGCCCTGGTCAAGTTTTATCCCGAGGTGAACGCGGTGAGCCTTCTCGACTACAAGGTCCGCGTGCTGGGAAGTGGTGAGGGCACGGAGGCCGCGGTGCGCGTGCTCATCGAGTCCGGCGACGAGCACGAGCGCTGGGGCACGGTCGGCGTGTCGCAGAACGTCATCGAGGCGAGCTGGCAGGCGTTGGTGGACAGCATGGACTACAAGCTCTACCGGCAAAGACGCTCGCGGCCACGACGCCGCCGCCATCAGGACGAGAAACGGCCTCGGTCGGGTTCATCCCGCCCCCATCGCTGACGCTGGAGACCGGATCTCCGGCTCGAGCACCTCCGGGCGATCCTGGGGTAGCTGGTTGCGAAAAGCGGGGCAGGGGGCTCCGAGGCCGCAACGACGGGAGACAGCGCGCGCGAGGGCCAGCTCGGAGCCCGGCTCCCAGCGACGGCGCCGCGCGTGGACGGCAAGCATGCGCATCTACCTCGACTACAACGCTGGTGCACCGCTCGCGCCGGAGGCCCGCCATGCCATGGCCGCATACCTGGGCGAGGAAGCCGGCAACTCCTCGAGCATCCACTGGGCGGGACGCCGCGCCAGAGCCGCCCTCGATGAGGCCCGCGCCGCCATCGCGGCGCTCGTTGGGGCACCGTCCGGAGACATCGTGCTGACCAGCGGCGGCACCGAAGCGAACAACCTGGCCCTCCGTGGCGCCCTCGGTCACAGCGGCGGCCGGCACATCGTCACCACGGCGATCGAGCACGCGTCGATCCTCGACACGTGCGCGGCGCTGCGCACGCACGGCTGCGATGTGACCTGGGTCGGCGTCGATCGACTGGGTCGCGTCGATCCCGACGCCGTGAAGGCTGCCATTCGCAACGACACGGCGGTGGTGAGTGTCGGCCTGGCGAATAGCGAGGTCGGCACCATCCAGCCGGTCGGCCAGTTGAGCCGGCATGCGCGAGCCCGCAACGTGCTGCTCCACGTCGATGCCGTGCAGGCCGGAGGACGGATTCCCGTCTCGGTCGATGCCCTCGGCGCAGATCTGCTGAGCCTTTCGGCGCACAAGCTTGGAGGCCCGGCGGGCATCGGCGCTCTCTACGTCCGTTCCGGCGTCCGCCTGGAACGGCAGGCGACAGGGGGACCCCAGGAACGGGGCCGCCGTGCGGGCACGGAGAACGTCGTCGGCGCCGTGGGCTTCGGGGTCGCCGCCCGGATCGCCGACGCGTGCCGTGAGGTCGAGGCCGTCCGCCACCGCGCCCTGATCCAGGCCCTGTGGATCCGAATCGAGGCGACGATCGAGGACGTCGAGCGAAACGGGCCGCCGGAGGGCGCAGGCGTCGTGCCGAACACGCTCAGCGTCAGCTTCCGCGGTGCCGATGCGGATGGCCTCGTCATCGGTCTGGATCTCGCCGGCATCGCGGTGTCCGCCGGCTCGGCCTGCGATGCGGGTTCCCTTCGGCCTTCGCACGTGTTGCTGGCGATGGGACGCTCGGCCGCCGAAGCGCGCTCCGCGCTCCGCATCAGCATCGGGCGGGAGACCACGCCAGCGGACTTGGCGTACCTCCTCGATACCCTGCGCGGCGTCGTCGCGCGCAGCCGCGGCGCCGTCACCACGGAGGTGCGGGCGTGAAGCGGGAACGGGTCGTGGTGGCCATGAGCGGCGGCGTCGACAGCTCGGTCGCGGCCGCACTGCTCCACGGGCAGGGGTACGACGTGCTCGGCGTGTCGATGCTGCTCGCACCGGTCGCCCGCGATGGCGAGCGGCAGGCGGGGTGCTGCTCGCCGGACGACCTCGCCGACGCCAGGGCCGTGGCCACCCGCCTCGGCTTCCCTCACTACGTCCTCGACCTCGAGGCGACGTTCCGCACGCGCGTCATCAAACCCTTCATCGATACGTATCTCAGCGGCCGCACGCCCAATCCGTGTGTGCTCTGCAACCAGCACGTGAAATTCCGCGCGCTCTGGGACAAGGCCCTGCGGGTCGGCGCCGACTTCGTCGCGACCGGCCACTACGCACGCGTCGAGCGCCCCGGGCCCGACGGGCAGTTCCACCTGCGGGCGGCCGTCGACGCGCACAAGGACCAGTCATACTTCCTGTTCACGCTCGGCCAGCGCGAGCTGGGGCGCACCCTCTTTCCGCTCGGCGAGCTGACCAAGGACGAGGTCCGGGCCCGGGCTCGGGCGCTCGGACTACGGGTGGCCGACAAGGCGGAAAGCCAGGAGATCTGCTTCGTGCCCGAGGGGCAGTACGCCCGCTACGTCGAGGACGCCGCGGCCGACCGCCTGCCCGGGCGCGGCGTCATCGTCGACGGCGACGGCCGCGTGCTCGGGCAGCACGACGGAATCCATCGCTTCACGGTCGGTCAACGACGGGGACTCGGCGTCACTGCTAGCGGGCGGCGGTTTTACGTCCAGTCGCTGGATGCCGCTCGGAACCGGATCGTCGTCAGCCCGTCTGGCGCACCTCTTTGCGCCGGGCTGGTCGCCGATGGCCTGTCGTGGGTGAGCGGCGGGGCGCCGCCGATCGGCATCCCCGTCCGCGTCCGCGTGCGCCATCGCCACGCCCCGGTTCCCGCGCAGCTCTCCGCCGCCGACGGTGCCACGGTGACGCTGCGCTTCGAGGCGGCGATCGCCGCGGTGACGCCGGGGCAGGCCGCCGTGCTCTACGACGGGGAGCGGGTGCTCGGCGGCGGATGGATTCGCGACACGATCCCCGCAGCGGCGAGCCGCGACGCCGGGCGTCCGGACACCGCGGCGGGACATCAGGCGCCGATCGCCTCGTGAATCCATGAACCGGACCGCATCTCAGCCGCCGGATCTCGCCGAGGTGGAAGAGCACCTGGCGTATCGCTTCCGCGATTCCGCCCTTCTCCGTCGCGGGCTCACGCATCGCTCCTTCGCTGGCGGCGAACCCGGACGCAACAACGAGCAGCTGGAGTTCCTCGGCGACGCCGTGCTGTCCTTGGCCATGGGCGATCTCCTGATCCAGCGCTTTCCGGATCGGCCGGAAGGGGATCTCTCCAAGGTTCGGGCTTCCCTGGTCAACGAGGCGATTCTGGCGCGCAAGGCCGCCGAGCTCGGCCTCGGCACTCATCTGCTCGTGGGCAAGGGCGAGGAGCGGACCGGCGGGCGCCAGAAGCCCTCGATCCTGGCCGGGGCCTACGAGGCGGTGCTCGGCGCCGTCTATCTCGACGGCGGATACGAGGCGGCGCGGCAGGTCGTGTCGAGCCACTTTCACCGGGCGATCGACGACCACGCCACGGTCGGCCTGCAGGACTACAAGACACGCCTCCAGGAGATCACCCAGTCTCATTTCAAGGAGGTCCCCACCTACCGTCTGATCCGTGAGACCGGCCCGGATCACGACAAGCGATTCGTCAGCCAGATTCTCGTCGCTGGCAAGGTCTACGGGCGGGGTGTCGGGCGCAGCAAGAAGGTCGCGGAGCAGGCGGCGGCGATGCAGGCCCTCGAACGCCTCCGGCACACCCTGGGTGACTGAGCATGAATCTGGATGCCGATCCGGGCGCCGGCGACCACCGGGTCGGCTTCATTGCCGTCGTCGGTCGCCCGAATGCAGGCAAATCCACGCTATTCAATGCGATGATGGGCCTCAAGGTGGCCATCGTCAGCCCCAAGCCGGAAACGACACGCAACCGCATCGTCGGCGTCAAGACGGAGACCGACGCCCAGTTCGTCTTCCTGGATACGCCGGGCCTTCATGACCCGAAGGGCGCCTTGAGTCGGCGGCTCGTGCAGACCGCCCGGACGGCGCTTTCCGAGGCCACGGTCGCGCTCCTGGTGGTGGACTGTCGCGCCGGCACGGGCCAGCCCGAGCGCGACGTCGCCGCGATGGTCGGCCGGAGCGGCACCCCCACCGTGGTGGCACTCAACAAGATGGACATGGTGCGGCGGTCGCGACTCTTGCCCCTCATGGAGACGCTCGGCGCGACGTTTGCCGCGAGCGAGATCGTGCCCGTCAGCGCCCGCACCGGCGAGAACGTGGCCACCGTCCTCGGTGCCCTGCGAAAGCTGCTGCCGGCGGGGCCCCGGCTCTATCCCGAGGACACGCTGACGGATCAGACGGAGCGCTTCATCACCCAGGAGATGATTCGCGAAAAGGTGTTCGAGCTCACCCATGCGGAGATCCCGTACGCATCGGCGGTGCTCACCGAGGAGTTCCGCGAGCGCGAGCCGCGGCCCGGATCCGCGCCCGTGCTGTACATCGAGGCCACGATCCTGGTGGCGCGGCCGTCCCACAAGCCCATCCTCATCGGCAAAGGCGGCCAGCGTCTCAAGGAGATCGGCCAGCAGGCACGCGAGGAGCTCGAGCGCTTTTTCGACCGGCGAATCTTCTTGCAGCTGCATGTGAAGGTGGAGAAGGGATGGGACGCCAATCCCGCCGTGCTGCGCCGCGTGGGGGTGTAGCCGCCGTGCGGGCGCAAGCTCGATCCCCGGCGGACCCGATGGACGGGACGGCCCTCGGGCCAGGCCGAGCCGGGGCCGAGGCTGCCACCGCCACGTCGCCTTCGGCCGCCACACCCGTGGTCGCCATCGTCGGCAGGCCGAATGTCGGCAAGTCCACGCTCTTCAATCGCCTGGTGGGTCGCCGCATCGCCATCGTACACGACACCCCGGGCGTGACCCGCGACCAGAACATCGTCCCGGCGGAATGGCAGGGCCGCTCGTTCCTCTGCGTCGATACCGGGGGGTTCGAGGCGGACGACCGGGATGCGATCGGCACGCACGTCCAGCGCCAGAGCCGTCTCGCCATCGCCGCCGCAGACGTGGTGATCTTCGTGCTCGACGGCCGCGCAGGACTCTCTCCCGCCGATCAGGACGCGGTCCGTATCCTCCGGCGTGCCGGGCGCCCGGTGATTTATGCCGTCAACAAGATCGATGGCGAGAAACAGGCGTCGCTCGTCTACGAGTTCGCGCGCCTCGGCGTGGAGCCCGTGCTCGCAGTCTCGGCGGAGCATAGCCGGGGGGTGTCCGCCCTCATGGATGCGGTGCTCGAGCATCTGCCGCCCGCCTCCGTCAGCGACGCCGCATTTCCGAAGCTGCGGACCCGGCTCGCGCTGATCGGTCGCCCGAACGTGGGCAAGTCCTCGCTGCTCAACCGGCTGGCGGGGGTGGAGCGTGCGATCGTCGATGCCGAGCCGGGCACGACGCGCGACCCGATCGACATCGAAGTCCACCTTCAGGGACACCCCTACGTGCTGGTCGACACCGCAGGCGTCAGGCGGCGGACGAGGGTCGTCGACGCCGTGGAGCGTCTGACCGTGATCCAGTCGCTGCGCACCATCGAACGCGCCGAGATCGTCCTGCTCGTGCTCGATGCCGTCGAGGGCATGACGGATCAGGACGCTCGCCTCGCCGCCTACGCGTGGCAACGCGGTCGCGGCCTCGCATTCGTCATCAACAAGTGGGATCTCGTGAGCAGGCGGCCGGTGACCGAGGAGCGCTGGATCGACACGTTGCACGCGCGCCTTCCCGCCTTCGCCGCGATCCCGGCTCTGTGCGTCTCTGCCAAGACGGGCTGGCACCTGGAGCGAATCGGCGCGCTCGTTCGTGGATTGGAGCAGGCCCTGGACGCCCGCATGCAGACGAGCCGCCTCAATCAGGTGCTGCGGGACGCGGTTGCCGCGCACTCCCCGCCGTCGGTCGCCGGCCGGGAGCCGCGCCTGCTCTATGCGAGTCAGATCGGGACTCGCCCGCCGGCGGTGGCGGTCTTCACCACGCATCCCCATGGTATGAAACCGTCCTACATTCGCTATCTGCAGGGCCGGTTTGCCGGGGCGTTTCACATTCGCGGCTGTCCCATCAACCTGGAGTTCCGCCCCACCCGCCGAACGCCGGCGAGGGGCGCGCCCCGCCCCAGGCGCCGGGGCGCCTAGCTTTGCCCGTGACCTGGACCCGGAAACCGCCTATTCGGCCGGAGGGATTCCGGCAGCGCGGTACTCGCGCGCATACACGTCCCCGATGACAACGGCGCCCGGAGCGATGTATACGTTCGCCCCGAGCACAGGCGTCTTGCCCCGGAAGGAGCCGATCACGCGGGCGTTCTATAGCAGCCGGCCGGCGCCGGACAACCGGGACCGCCGCCCGCGTCGGGGGATCTCGGCAGAGGGTGGGGAATGTCACATCGGTGCGTATTGACGGCTACCGCAGCGCTCGCGCTGATCGTCCTCGCGGCCTCGCCCGCGTGCTCGCACGAACCCGAGCCTGCTCACCCCTCCATCTCGGTGCAAGGGCAGGCGGACGTCAGCGCTACCCCCGATCTCTTGCATCTCGCCTTCACGATCGAGAGCACCGCGAAGACCGCGGCGGCCGCCGCGCGTGACAACGCGACGCGGGCGCAGCGTCTTCTCGCCGCGCTCAAGGAGCTCGCCCGGGATGCTGACCGCGTCATCACCCGCGGCTACCAGCTACAGCCGCTCTACGAGGCGCCGGAGGGCCCGCGCCGGCACGGGGACAAGGCCGTCCTGGCGGGATACCGGGCGTACAACGAGATCGCCGTGACCCTCCACGCTCCATCGCGTGCCGGGGAAGTCATCGATGCCGGCATCGCCGCCGGCGCGGACCGGATCGCCGATCTGCGCTTCGACCTCGCCGACCGGCCCGCCGTTCTCCGTCGGGCCCTCGCCGACGCCGTCCGCGACGCACAGGCGCAGGCCACGACGATCGCCCAGGCGCTCGGGCGCTCCCTCGGCGCCGTGCGCTCGGTGTCCACGACGCCGGAGATCGTGCACTTTCCCCAGGAGCGTTTCGCGGCGCGCGCCGCCGCCGCCGACACGCCGGTGGAGGCGGGTGACGTGACCGTCAGCGCGTCGGTGCAGGTCGTCTTCGACCTGGCCGACTGAGCAGCGGCCGATCGTCTCGCAGCCCCAATAGGTAGCGCTCGCAGACTCGAAGTTGCCAAAGGGATAGGAGTCGGATAGAAGGGGACATGGCAGTCCTGAAATGTCGGAACGACCAGGGGGCTCACGAGGCAGTGCCGCGTGGGCCCTTTGTTTTTCCAGCGCCGGCGCGCATCCGATCGGGCTCCCCTCGCAGGTGCGACAATGACCGCCGTCGTGGGCGCACGGTCCGTGCGCCGCGATTTCGCCCGGCGCTCGGACACGAGGAGGGGCGCCGATGACCGCCGCGGATCTGACCGAGGGCCTGACCTTCGACGACGTGTTGCTCGTGCCCGCCGCCAGCGACGTGCTGCCGCGTGATGTCGACCTGCGCACGACGCTCACCCGCCGCATCACCCTGCGCGTGCCGCTGCTGAGCGCAGCCATGGACACGGTGACGGAAGCGCGCATGGCGATCGCGCTCGCCCAGGAGGGCGGCCTGGGGGTCATCCATCGGAATCTTTCGATCACCGGTCAGGCTCAGGAAGTCGAGAAGGTGAAGAAATCCGAGAGCGGCATGATCGTCGATCCCGTCACGGTCGACCCCGACCAACCGATCGCCGACGCGCTCGACATCATGCGCCGCTACAACATCTCCGGTCTCCCGGTGACGCGGGAAGGCCGCCTCGTGGGCATCCTCACCAACCGCGACCTCCGCTTCGAGAAGCGCCTCGATCGCAAGGTCAGCGAGGTGATGACATCCAAGCGCCTCATCACGGCGAAGCCGGGCATCACGCTGGAGCGCGCCAAGGAGATCCTGCACGAGTACCGCATCGAGAAGCTTCCCGTGGTTGACGAGCACGATCACCTGCGGGGACTCATCACCGTCAAGGACATCGAGAAGGCGATTCGCTTCCCCAGCGCCGTGAAGGATGATCTGGGGCGGTTGCGGGTCGCGGCCGCCGTCGGTACCGGCGAGGATCGTGACGCCAGGGCCGAGGCCCTGATCCACGCGGGCGCCGACGTCCTGGTCATCGACACGGCACACGGACACTCCCGACTCGTGCTCGACACGGTGCGTGCCCTGAAGGCCGACCATCCCGAGATCGACGTGGTCGCCGGGAACGTGGCGACCGAGGAGGGCGTGCGGGCCCTCGCCGATGCGGGGGCCGACGGCATCAAGGTCGGCATGGGTCCCGGGGCGAGCTGCACGACGCGCGTCATCTCAGGTGTCGGCGTGCCGCAGTTCACGGCGATCATCGATTGCGCACGGGCCGCGTCCAAGGCGGGCGTGTCCCTCATCGCCGACGGCGGCATACGCTACTCCGGGGACATCACGAAGGCGCTCGCGGCGGGTGCCACAAGCGTGATGGTGGGCAGTCTGCTTGCCGGCACGGAGGAGAGTCCCGGCGAGACGATCCTGTACCAGGGGCGCACGTACAAGCTCTACCGTGGGATGGGCTCGCTCGAAGCGATGCGCGAGCGGGAAGGGAGCCGGAATCGATACTTTCAGGACGACGAGGGCGACCTCAGCGACCTCAAGCTCGTTCCCGAAGGGGTGGAAGGGCGGGTTCCATACAAGGGTACGGTGTCCTTCATCACCAACCAGCTGATCGGCGGCCTCGCGGCCGGCATGGGCTATCTCGGCGCCCGCACCCTCGGCGAGCTGCAGGCAAAGGCGCGCTTCGTGCGCATCACCAGCGCCGGGATACGGGAAAGCCACGTGCACGACCTGTTCGTGACGAAAGAAGCGCCCAACTACCGCGCCCAGTGAGCCAATCGCGCGCGCGCGCATGATTCTGATCGTCGATTTCGGCTCGCAGTATACGCAGCTCATCGCGCGTCGCGTCCGCGAGGCCCGGGTCTACTGTCAGGTGCAGCCATTCGATCGCGCGTTGCGCGCTCTCGAAGAAGAGCGGCCCGCCGGCGTCATCCTCTCGGGCGGACCCGCAAGCGTGTACGAAGCGGGGGCGCCCTCCATCGACGCCAAGATCCTCGACTACGGGATCCCGATTCTCGGCGTCTGCTACGGAATGGATGTCGTCGTGCAGCTTGCCGGCGGAACCGTGGGCCCCGCGCCGCGCCGCGAGTATGGACCGGCGGATCTGCGCATCGATGATCCGAGCGACCTGTTTTTCGGCTTCGGCGCCGGCCAACGCACGCCCGTCTGGATGAGCCATGGAGACGGCATCGAAGCGCTGCCATCCGGGTGGGAGGTGCTCGGCCGCAGCGAGGGCTCGCCCTTCGCCGCGTTCACGGATCCGGCACGGCGAATCTTTGGCGTCCAGTTTCATCCGGAGGTCGCGCACACCGCGCGGGGCCGGGAGGTGCTGGAGAACTTCCTGTATCGCATCTGCCATTGTCAGCCCGACTGGACCATGGAGAACTTCATCCAGACGGAGACCGAACGGATCCGCGCCCGGGTCGGCGGCCGCCGCGTGCTCTGCGCGCTGTCGGGAGGCGTGGATTCCACCGTCGCCGCGGCCTTGCTCCACCGAGCGATCGGCTCTCGGCTGGTGTGCGTGTTCGTCGATAACGGGCTGCTGCGCGCGGGTGAGGCCGAGGATGTGCTGCGCACGTTTCGCGAGCAGATGGATCTCGACGTGCGAGCGGTCGACGCCTCCGGGGAATTTCTCGAGCGCCTGGCCGGGGTGGAGGACCCCGAGCGCAAGCGCCGCATCATCGGGGCCACGTTCATCGAGGTATTCGAACGTGCCGCGGCCGATCTCACGGACGTGTCCTTCCTTGCCCAGGGAACGCTGTACCCGGACGTCATCGAATCGGTCTCGTGGAAGGGGCCAGCGGCGACCATCAAGAGCCACCACAACGTGGGCGGGCTGCCAGAGCGCATGCGCTTGGCGCTGATCGAGCCGTTGCGCGAGCTCTTCAAGGACGAGGTGCGCACCCTCGGGAGCGCCATGGGCGTGCCGCCGGCCATCCTCGATCGGCATCCGTTTCCCGGCCCCGGCCTGGCAATCCGCGTCATCGGTCCCGTGTCCCCCGAACGCCTCGACGTGCTGCGCAAGGCGGACGTGATCGTGCTGGACGAGATCCGCCGCGCCGGCCTGTACGATGACGTCTGGCAGGCATTCGCGGTGCTACTCCCCATCCGCACCGTCGGCGTGATGGGCGACGAGCGAACGTACGAGAATACGGTCGCGGTGCGCGCCGTGCAGTGCGTGGACGGAATGACCGCCGACTGGGCTAGACTCCCCTCCGAAGTTCTCGCGCGGATCTCCGCGCGTATCATCAACGAGGTGCGCGGTGTCAATCGCGTCGTCTACGACATCTCCTCCAAGCCGCCCTCGACCATCGAGTGGGAGTAAGCAAGGAATCCGCGGCCTCGTGCGCGAGAAGCCTTGACTCCATGGCGGAGCGGCCGTATGAGTCCCCGGCGCAAACCCCAAAATCCTGATACCCCGAGGAGGCGCTAGGCTCGAATCGCAGGAGGGGCGGGGGAGGGCGGAGGAAGCGAACGGGCATGGTGCCGGGTGCGCGGGCCGGGACTCCTCGATCGGCCACGCGCGCGCCACCACAGCCCGGCATTCCTGGTAGAGTCCGGCAGTCTCGCGCGGCGTCGGTTTCAGCGGCCGACCCGGTTACCCGACTGTCCGCCGGAGCGGATCATGAGTTTCGTCCATCTCCATCTGCACACGCAGTACAGCCTTCTCGACGGCGCCAACAAGATCAAGGCGCTCATGCCACACGTGGCGGCCGCGGCCATGCCGGCCGTCGCGATCACCGATCATGGCAACATGTTCGGCGCGATCGAGTTCTATCGCGAGGCATCGCGCCTCGGGATCAAGCCGATCATCGGCTGCGAGATGTACGTGGCGCCCCGGAGCCGCCACGAGAAGTCCGGGCGCATCGACGACTACGAGGCGGGCGGCAACTACCATCTCATTCTCCTCGCGATGAACCGCGAGGGGTACAAGAATCTCTGCCGCCTCGTCTCCACGAGCTACGAGGAAGGGTTCCACTACAAGCCGCGCGTGGACAAGGAGCTCCTACAGGCGCTCAACGGGGGCCTCATTGCCCTCTCGGGCTGTCTTCGCGGGGAGGTGGCGCACAGTATCGTCACCAATCGCAGCGAGCGCGCGCGCGAGGCCGCGATCGAGTACGCCTCCATCTTCAAGGATCGCTTCTACCTGGAGATCCAGGACAATCACATGGAGGCGCAGAATCACGTCAACGCGCAGCTCCGCGAGCTTGCCGCTTCGCTCGGGCTGCCGTTGGTCGCCACCAACGACTGCCACTATCTTCGCCCCGAGGACGCGGCGGCGCACGAAGTTCTGCTCTGCGTGCAGACCGGCAAGACGATGGCCGACGAGAAACGGTGGCGCTTCGGCACTGACCAGCTCTACGTCAAGGACGCCGCGACCATGGCCGCGGCCTTCACGGAATGCCCGGATGCTATCGCCAATACCCTGGAGGTCGCGGCGCGCTGCGATCTCGAGCTCAAGCGCTCCTTCGAGCTTCCGGTGATGAGCGCGGAGTCGAGCGAGACGCTCGAGAGCCGCCTCGATCGCGCCGTGCGCCAGGGGCTCGACGAGATCCTCGCCGCGCGGCGCGCGGCTCCCGGATGGACGACCAGCGACGACCAGCGCTACGAGGAGCGGCTGTCCCGCGAGCTCGCGGTCATCTCCGAAATGGGGTTCGCCGGCTACTTCTTGATCGTGGCCGACTTCGTCAACTACGCCAAGAACTGCGGGATCCCGGTTGGGCCCGGGCGCGGCTCCGCGGCGGGGAGCCTCGTCGCCCACGCGCTCCGCATCACCGATCTCGATCCGCTCGAGCATGGCCTGCTGTTCGAGCGCTTCCTCAACCCCGAGCGCCGGTCCATGCCCGACATCGATGTGGATTTCTGCGTCGATCGGCGGGACGAGATCATTCGCTACGTCAAGGAGAAGTACGGAAACGATCGCGTGGCCCAGATCATCACGTTCGGCACCTTGAAGGGGAAGCAAGCCATCAAGGACGTCGGCCGCGTTCTCGGCTTCAGCTACTCCGACACCGATCGCATCGCCAAGCTCTACCCGGCTCCCGTGCAGGGGAGGGACCATCCCCTGGAGACCGCGCTCCGGCTCGAGCCGCGACTGCAGGAGCTCCGGCAGCGTGGGGAGCGGGAGCGGCAGCTGTTCGAGTACGCCCTCGGACTCGAGGGGTTGCTGCGCCACGCCTCGAAGCACGCCGCCGGCATCGTGATCTCGAATCGCCCGCTGGTCGAGGACCTGCCGCTCTTCGTGGACAAGGAAGGCAACGTTCTCACCCAGTACGCCGGCTCCGACATCGAGGAGATCGGCCTCGTCAAGTTCGACTTCCTCGGCCTGAAGACGCTCACGCTGCTCCACGGAGCGATCAGGCGGGTGGCCGAGAGCCGGGGCGATCACCTCCAGCTCGCGGCGCTGCCGAATCCGGACGCGGCCACGTATCGCCTCCTCGGCGCGGGCGATACGGTGGGCGTCTTCCAGATGGAGAGCAGCGGCATGCGGAAGCTGCTCACGCAGCTGCGGCCCTCATCGTTCGCCGATCTCGTCGCCGTTCTCGCGCTCTTCCGCCCGGGACCGCTCGATAGCGGCATGGTGGAGCAGTTCATCAAGCGCAAGCACGGCAAGGAGCCGATCCGTTACCTGCATCCGGCGCTCGAGCCCATCCTGAAAGAGACCTACGGCGTGATCGTGTACCAGGAGCAGGTGATGCAGATCGCCCAGGTGCTCGCCGGGTACTCCCTCGGCGACGCCGACAACCTGCGTCGCGCCATGGGAAAGAAGAAATCCGAGGTCATGGCCAAGGAGCGCCAGCGGTTTCTCGCGGGCGCGGTCCGCAATGGGATCGGGGAGCGATTGTCGGGGGAGGTCTTCGACCAGATGGAGACCTTCGCCGCCTACGGCTTCAACAAGTCCCACAGCGCCGCGTATGCCCTCGTGTCGTATCAGACGGCCTACCTCAAGGCGCATTACCCCCAGGAGTTCATGGCGACCCTTCTCTCGCTGGAGATGCACGACACCGCCAAGACCTACAAGAACCTCGCCACCTGCCGGCAGCTCGCCATCCAGGTGCTCCCGCCCGACGTCAACGAGAGCCAGGAAGACTTCACCGTCCACGGCGACACGGTCCGCTTCGGCATGGCTGCGGTGAAGGGCGTCGGGGGCAAGGCGGTCGAGTCGATCGTCGCCGCTCGGAACGAAGGGCCGTTCACGAGCCTGCACGACTTCTGCCTCCGCGTGCACGGAGCGCAGGTGAACAAGCGGGTCGTCGAGGGCCTGGTGAAGGCCGGCGCTTTCGACTCCTTCCGACTGCCGCGCGCGCGCCTGCTCTCTGCCCTCGACGACGTGATGCGCTGGGCGGGGCTACGGGAAGCCGGGCGTGATTCGACGCAGATGGGTCTGTTCGCGGCCGGGGCGGGACACGAGGCCCCGCCGCCTCAGCTTCCCGACCTCGCCGAGTGGGTCGACAAGGATCGCCTGCGCTTCGAGCGCGAGGCGCTGGGGTTCTTCATCACCGGCCATCCGCTCGACAACTACGCCATCGGGCTGCGCACCTTCACCTCGGCGACGACCGCGTCACTGCGCAGCCGCCAGCATCGTGAGCGCATCAAGGTCGGAGGCGTCGTGCACAATCTCAAGCTCAAGAACAACCGCAAGGGCGATCGCTACGCGACCTTCACACTGGAGGACAAGGAGGGTGTGGTCGACGTCATCGTGTGGCCCGACGCGTATCGTCGCATGGAGGAGCTGCTCCACGGCGACGAGCCGGTATGCGTGGAAGGAAACCTCGATATCGACGAGGACCGCATTCAGATCATCGCCGAGGCCCTGGTGCTCCTGACGGCCGCCCGCGAGGAAGCGGCCCGCCAAGTCCATCTCCGCCTGCCGGCCGACGAGCTCGACGAGGCGAGCCTGCAGCGAGTCCGCGGAGCCCTGGCGGAGCACCCCGGTGACTGCGAGGCCTACCTGCACTTGATTCGACCCGACCACAGTGAGACCATCATTGCGTTGCCCGACGAGCTGAAAGTCAGGCCGAGCGAGGCGATGTTGGAGGCCATCGAACGGATCTTCGGAACCGGGGTCGCCTACCTGCAATGACGTCCGAGGCACCTGGGGAGCCCGGCCGGCGCCCCCAGCAGCCCCCACTCCTCACCGCCGTCCCCGAGCGCGCCCTACTGGTCATCACCGCGCTGCCCGGACACGAGACCGGGGCGCACCTCGATAGCGAGCTGGAGCTGCGCTCGCTAGCGGATACCGCCGGCCTCGATGTGGTCGCCGCGACGAGTCAAACCGTCCGGCGCCACCGTCCCGCGACACTCATCGGCTCGGGAAAGGTGTCCGAGGTCGGGGATCTGGTGCGGCACCATCGGGCACAGGTGGTCATCTTCGACGACACCCTGTCCCCCGCGCAGCAACGCAACCTCGAGCGCGCCGTCGGCATCAAGGTGCTCGATCGCCAGCAGCTGATTCTCGACATCTTCGCGCAACGGGCACGCACGAACGAGGGGAAGCTTCAGGTCGAGCTGGCCCAGCTCCAGTACCTCCTGCCGCGCTTGACCGGACACTGGACCCATCTGTCTCGCCTCGGCGGCGGCGTGGGAACACGCGGGCCCGGTGAGACGCAGCTGGAGGTGGATCGCCGGCGGGTGCGCGAGCGCATCGCCCACCTGCGCCGCCGCCTGCGCGACGTCGAGCGGACCCGGCGTCTGCATCGCCGGGAGCGCCAGGGCATACCGTTTCCGTGCGTCGCGCTGGTCGGCTACACGAACTCGGGGAAATCCACCCTCATGAACGCCCTCACGCATGCCGGCGTCGCGGTGGAGGACAAGCTGTTCGCGACTCTCGACCCGACGGTGCGGCGGCTCGGGCTCCCCGGCGGCGAGACCGTGATGCTGATCGACACGGTCGGGTTCATCAACAAGCTCCCGCCGGAGCTGATCGAGGCCTTCAAGAGCACGCTCGAGGAGATCCGCACGGCGGACCTCCTCCTCCACGTCGTCGACGCGGCGAACCCGGACGCTGCCGAGCAGGCGCGCGTCGTCGATACCGTTCTGACCGAGATTCGCGCGGCCGACCGCCCCCGCATCCTGGTGCTGAACAAGCTCGACCGCGCAGCCGGCAACACTCCCGTGCCCCCGGAGCTGTCCTGCCAGAACGAGGGCGAGCGCGTGTCGATCTCCGCTCGTACGGGGGCGAATCTGCCGGCGCTGCTCGACGCCGTGTCCGCAGCGCTCGCCGGCGCCAAGGAGCGGGTCCACTGCTCGCTGCCGCTCGACGACCCGGCGCTCTATGGCTGGCTGCGCAAGGTCGGGCGGATCGTCCACGAGGAGTATCGCGATGGGATCGTCGAGCTGACCGCCTTCCTCCCGCCCAAGGCCGCAGGGCAGCTGCGGAAGCGAGCGCGGGCGGCAACCCGTTCGTCGTAGGCCGCACCCATGCTCAACGTTCCCAACGCGCTCACGCTCCTGCGCATCGTCGCCATCCCCGTGTTTCTCGTCCTGCTCACCGACGAACGATACACCGAGGCCTTGATCGTCATGGGGGCCGCCGTGATCACCGACGCCGTCGATGGTGCCATCGCTCGCCTCACGAACCAAAAGACGACCCTCGGGTCGTACCTGGATCCCTTGGCGGACAAGATGCTCCTGCTCTCGGCCTTCATCACCCTCGCGTTCCTCAACGCCGTCCCCATGTGGCTGACGGTCCTCGTGATCAGCCGCGACGTGGTAATCGTGGTCGGCTTCTTCCTTTTGTTCGTCCTCACCCAGCGCGCGATGGAGATTCGCCCGAGCGCCTTCGGGAAGGGGGCGACGTTCTTTCAAGCGCTCTCCGTCGTGGCGGTGCTGGCCCACTTCGCCAAGGTGACGGCGCTCGCCCCGCTGTGGCTGACGGTACTGTTCGTGGTGACCGGCACGGTGACGGCCGTGGCGGGTCTGCAGTACATGTACCGCGGCATCGTCTGGGTCAGCGCCGAACAGCCGGGGGCGCCGCCACCCGGCGCCTAGCCCGCCCATGCTAGGCAGAGCCGCCGGAAGACCGCAGCATGATCACACTCCTTTTCACGATCGGCGGCCTGGGCACGCTCGCGTTCTTCACGTGCCTGATGATCCTCTTCTTTCTGGCCGAGCCCGGGTGGCTGTTTCCCTGGCTCATTGGCTCGGCGGGCGTCGCCTTGCTCGGCTGCGGGCTTGCGGTCGCGCTGATGGTGCGCCGCGGCTCGCGATCCGGCGGTCGTCACGCGAGCTGAGCGCCGCGCACTCTCCTCTCAATTGAATTGTCTTGCCCCCATCGCCTGTGTTACGGTTTCTCGCCCTCGGATCGTGGCAGCTCGTATCGGCACCATCGCGGCGATGTTCGAGTCCATCGACGACGTGCTCGATCGCTTTCAGGCGCAGCGCTACGTCTGCGGGCGGCAGATCGCCACGGTGGTCTATCTGGCGGCGCGCCTACGCAAGCCGCTGCTGGTCGAGGGCCCCGCCGGGGTCGGAAAGACGGAGCTGGCGAAGGTGCTGGCCACCTCGCTGTCCTACGACCTGATCCGCCTCCAGTGCTACGAGGGCCTCGACGAAGCGAAGGCGCTCTACGAGTGGGAGTACGCCAAGCAGCTCCTGTACACGCAGATCCTCAAGGACAAGATCAACGAGCTCACCGACGGGGCGCGCACGCTCAAGGATGCGGTCGCGCGCATCGCCAGGGAGGACGACGTCTTCTTCAGCCGCGATTTCATTCTCCCGCGTCCGCTGCTGCGGGCGATTCTCACCGAGCAACCCGCGGTCCTCCTGATCGACGAGATCGACAAGTCGGACACCGAGTTCGAGGCGTTCCTGCTCGAGGTGCTCAGCGACTTCCAGGTGACCGTTCCCGAGCTCGGCACGATCGCCGCGCGCCATGTGCCCCTGGTCGTGCTCACCAGCAACAACGCCCGCGAGATGTCCGATGCCCTCAAGCGCCGCTGCCTGCACCTCTACATCGATTTTCCCGAGCGGCAGCAGGAGCTGGCGATCCTCAAGTTCAAGGTGCCCGACATCACCGAGCAGCTCGCCACCGAGGTCGTCAACGTAGTGCACGGCATCCGGAAGCTCGACCTCAAGAAGACGCCGAGCATCAGCGAGACCATCGACTGGGCTCGCTCGCTGACCGTCCTCAACATCGATCGGCTCGACAGCGAGCTGGTCGCGGATACGCTCAACGCGATGCTGAAGTACGAGGGCGACATCCGCAAGGCGCAGCAGGAGCTGCGCACCTACCTCGAGCGGCGCAAGGCCGCGCCACCCTCGAAGGCGGGGCAGGGGGACAACGACCTCCTGCACTGACCGGGCGCGGCGCCATGGAGCTGCACATCCTCGAGTTCGCGAGCCTCCTGCGCCGCAACGGCCTCCGCGTCTCGCCCGCGGAGACGCTGGACGCCTTCGCGGCGCTCACCACCGTCGGCCTTGCCAGCCGTGGCGTGTTCAAGGCCACCCTCCGCTCTTCGATGGTCAAGCGCGCCGTCGATATCGCCACGTTCGACGAGCTTTTCGAGACGTACTTCGGTGGGGCAGGGGAGCTGGTCGGCGATGTATCCGCCGCCCTGATGGAACGCCTCGAGCTCTCCCCGGCCGAGCTCCAGCACCTCGCCGATCGCCTGCGGGAGATCCTCGACGCCATGGATGCGAAGCCGACCGACCTCACCCGCGCCCTGCTGGCCATGGACACCGGCCGGCTCGAGGAAGCGTTGCGCCGCGCGGCCGAGGCGAGCGGCCTCGATGGAATACAGCGCCCGTTTCAACAGGGACAGTTCGGTTATGGCATGGCGGCGCGTCTCGGAACCGGAGCCGTGGAGCAGGACCTGGCCGCCATCCGCGCCTACCTCGACCAGCTGCCCTTGGAGGCCGAGCTGCGCCAGGCCCTGGAGCGGTTTCTCGACCAGCGCCTGGAGGACCTCCGCGACATGGTCGGGCGCATGGTGCGCCTGCGGCTGTCGCAGAACGACCTCGCCGGGCGCGAGAAGGTGCGCATCCAGTCCCTCGCCGAAAAGAGCTTCTACTATCTGACCGAGGACGAGATCCGGCGCATGAACGATGCGGTCACGCGCCTCGCACAACGCCTGAAAGGCGCCATCGCCATCAAGCGTCGTCGCATGAAGCGCGGGCGCATCGACATCAAGGCGACGCTGCGCAGCAACCTGCAGTATGGAGGCGTCCCGTTCCACCTCCGCTTCGATCGGCGCAAGAGGGAGCGGCCGCAGGTCGTGGTCCTGTGCGACGTGTCCGATTCGGTGCGCAATGTCTCCCGCTTCATGTTGCAATTCATGTACTCGCTGCAGGACCTGTACTCGAAGGTTCGGAGCTTCGTCTTCGTCAGCGAGCTCGGAGAGATCACGCACCTCTTCGAGGAGAACGACATCCACCAGGCCATCGATCTCGCGCTCCGGGGAAACGTGATCAACGTCTATGCGCACTCGGACTTCGGCCGCGCCTTCCAGGCGTTTCATTGCGAGCACCTGGCCGCCCTCAATCGGCACACGACGGTGCTGATCCTGGGCGACGCCAGGAACAACTACAACGTGCCGCACGAATGGGTCCTCAAGGACGTGCAGCGCAAGGCAAAGCGGGTGGTCTGGCTCAATCCGGAGAGCCGAATGACCTGGGGTTTTGGAGACAGTGAGATGAACCGCTACGCGCCGTATTGCACGATCATAGAGGAATGCCGGAACCTGAACCAACTCTATCGCGTCATCGATCGTCTCGTCGCCGCGTGACGCCGTGCAGGAGCCTCGTGCGCCGCAGCGCGGCGCTAGAGGGATTGACCTGCCAATCCTGTTGGGCCACAATACCGCGTCGGTCGCGAGTCGAACCCCCGGAGATCCGATGGCACGCGAGAACTTCATCCTGATGACGGTCGGAGGGCTGACGCTGGACCCGGTCACCAAGACCCCGATCGTCATCCTCAAGGACCCGGAGAACAAGCTCAATCTGCCGATCTGGATCGGCCTTCTCGAGGCCACCGCCATGGCCACCGAGCTCGAGGGCATCAAGATGGCCCGGCCGATGACGCACGATCTGTTGAACGTCCTCGTCAACGAGCTCGGCGCGTCGGTAGAGTGGATCGAGGTGACCGAGTTGCGGGACAACACCTACTACGCCTTGATCTACGTGAAGGCCGGCGACCGCCAGATCACCATCGATTCGCGCCCGAGCGACGCCATCAGCCTGGCGCTCCGGACCAAGAGTCCCATCTACGTGGCCAAGGCGGTCCTGGAAGCCTCGAGCATTCTGCAGCAGATGGAAGAGACCACGGAGACGAATCTCTCGAACATCTCGCGGGACAAGTGGGCCGACATTCTCGACAAGATGTCGCCCGAGGACTTCAAGTACAAGATGTGATGTGGGGCGGTGGCGAGGATCAAGATCCGACGCAAGGACCTCCGGCGGCCTGACGAGTTCGTGGAGTTCACCGGCCGCGTATGGGCCGGGTTCCAGGCCCATCGCGCGCTTGCCGGTGCTATCGCCGCAGCAGCCGTGGCCGCGGTGCTGATCGCGGCCGGCGTCCGAGCCTACGTAGCCAATCGCGCCGACCGAGCCGCGAACGACTTTGCGGCCGCCGTCGATCTCTACGCCGACGGCGCCACCCAGGAAGCCCTCAAAGCACTCCCCGATGTTCCCGCCGTTGGTTCCTACGGCGCCCTCGCGAGTCTCTATCGTGGGCACGCGGCCGCCGACTCGGGTGAAGCCGCGGTCGCGATCGAGGCCTTCCGCGCCGCCCTCGCGGGCAGCCTGCCGCCATACCTCCAGCAGGAAGCGCAGTACGGTCTCGGCGCCACCCTCGCAGGGCAAGGGGACGGGGCAGGGGCCCTCGAAGCATACGAAGCGGCCGCCGCGCTCGTGGGGCCGTTTCGAACCGACGCGCGTCTCGCCGCTGCCGCCCAGGCCGCGCGCCTCGGCGACTCAGCCAAGGCTCGAGCCCTCTATGAGGGCGCCATCAAGGATGCCGAGGCCGCCGGCGGTGCCGAGGACGACCTTGCGGCGATTGCCCGCTGGCACCTCGCCGCCTCGGACACGCCGACTGCTACTGCGACCCAGCCGACCGACCCTGCCGCTCCTCCTGGCTCACCTGCGTCGGACTGACCTGATCGACTCTTCCGCTTGGCATTGGCGCCCTCGCTCAGCCCCGGTAGCGCGCCCGCCCGGCGCTGTGTCAGCCGCCGCTCGCTGATCTGGGTCATGGCCTGCAGCCGATCCGATTCCCCCATCGTCAAGGCCACCAGGTTCGCCATCGCCCCAGTGTGGGCGAAAAGCGGACATGTCTACTTTGGGGCGGTCTCAACCGGTCATCGCAACGGATCCGGCGAACTGGAACACATCTGGTTCGTGGCCAGGGGGGGATCCGGGATGCGACAAGGACAACGGTTGACGGCGGCCGAACGAGCAGAACTGC